>Ga0082335_1000375_pt1 | contig 115433 bp, 111 predicted proteins | sample Subgrocontami58m_FD_72375 | JGI IMG/M metagenome (GOLD analysis project Ga0082335, IMG submission 72375) | Subsurface groundwater microbial communities from S. Glens Falls, New York, USA - GMW37 contaminated, 5.8 m (SPADES assembly) (version 2) ... | reverse complement strand
TAATTTCATGGAAATGAAAAAAGGAAAGACTCCTGCAATGAAAGAGGGTTTGCAAAGAAAACCTCTTACATGGGAAACCTTTTTTCATATAAGATTAAGCATACTAAATTAGGTCACTTCGGCTTAAATATAGGAAGCAAATACCAAGGATAAGACAATAGAGAGAGGGTGGAAAACATGCAAATACAAAACGCTTTAAGAAATGCAGCTTTAACTGTAACAGGGGGATTAGTGGCATTAGCATGTGCAGCTCCGGCAGCATCTACTATCCCGACGCCAACAGCCGTCCCAAGTCCAGTTACATCATTTATGGGCGCAAATGGACCCACAGACATTTACAGGGCGCAAGGAGTAACAGCCTTTCCCTCCTCAACATTCATCGTAAAGTATGCAGGAGAAGGGGGACCTAAAGTTGAAGTTGATTGCGGCGTCTTTAATGAACAAGCCATAGTCTTTAATGTTAGAGAAAATGGACGCCCTGTGCTGGATTCTTATTTCGGCGCTAATTACAACACTTTCAATGCTGGCTCTGGTTACGTTCTTGACGAAGTTTTGGGTGCTGCAAGAGAAACTTGCGCTGAATCGCTCGCGGCGTTAAACAGAGAGCCGTTAAACGGGCAAGTACCGCGCTAGGCTGAACATATAATGTGTTATTTCGGTATACAAAATGAAAAGAATATTAGAAACTATTGTTACTGAATTAAACCCCGCACATGACTTTGACAAGGTGGGCTTTGATAGTGGCAGAAATGCCACTTCTTCAGATGAGCTGGTAAGGGCTCAAATGAAAAACTTCTTATTTTTCTTAGGATTGCCAAAATCAATTGTACGAGGAGGTATCATTATTGGAACTGCTGTAGCATTAGGAGGTTTGGTATTTGGATATTCTCCAATTGCAGGATTTGCATATGGCGCTGCAACGGGAGCAGGATTAGATGCAACTCTATACCTCACTAAGGGAGTTTATCACTATGCCAGAGAACAGTTTTTCCCTTCTCATTGATTGGATCACACAGGCTTCTGGAAAAGGACGACTGCTTGCCTGACATCATAGGGCAGGAAGAGGCAAAGAAACAGCTCAGGCATGATGAACTACATGATGGGCAGCGCTGACAATGAAGATGAAGCAGAAGCGCATAATATGGATGACGTGCACGAAAGCTGCAAAAAGTTGATGGGGTTTGACTAGCCGTTTCTAACCCGAAAATTTATATAACGCAAAAGCAGAGCCTCAACGGCAATGGGAAAAACAATTGTTGTAGCCGGCTGTGGCATAGGCGGGATTGTCGCGGCGAATGAGCTACGAAAAAAGCTTGGGAGCAGGGCGAGGATCATAGTCATAGACAAAAGCCCGAAACATGTTTTTTATCCGTCTCTTTTATGGGTGATGATTGGCCTGCGCGCTCCTGAAAAGATTCAGAAAGAACTGAACTTTCTGAATGCAAAAGGAATAGAGTTTGTCAATTCTGAAATCACTGGGATAAGCGCTGAAAAAAGGCGTGTAAGCTGCGGCAAAAAAACTTTTACTTATGATTACCTTATAGTCTCACTGGGAGCTGGGCTTTCGCCTGAAAGCGTTGAAGGGCTCATGGAAGGCGGCTATAACCTGTATGACGTGAACGGAGTTGTGCGGCTTGGGAAGGCGGTTAAGGCGTTTTCAGGGGGGAAAATCGCAATCCTCATAGCCAGGCTGCCGTTCAAGTGCCCGGCAGCTCCTTATGAAACGGCTTTTCTGCTTGACAGCTATTTCCGCAGGAAAGGGACACGGAGAATGATTGAGATTGAAGTCTACACGCCTGAAACGCTTCCAATGCCTGTTGCCGGGCTGGAAACCGGGAAAGCTGTGAAAGGCATGCTGGAAAGCCGGAACATAAAGTTCAGCCCTGAGTCTGCCATTGTTTCCATTAACGCGAAGAAGAAGCTCATGCAGTTTGGAAATGGAAAAAGCGCAAAATTCGACCTTCTCATTTTTGTGCCGCCGCACACTGCGCCAAAGGTTATAAGGGATAGCGCGCTTTCAGGTGAAAGCGGCTGGATTCCTGTTGACGCAGCCACGCTTAAAACAAGATTTGAAGGTGCCTATGCAATCGGCGATGTTGCTTCGGTAAAGCTTCCTGACGGCAAGATGCTTCCAAAGGCAGGCGTCTTTGCGCATGCCCAGGCAGAGGTGGTTGCCCACAATATTGCTGCTGAGATTCTTGGCAGGGGCTCTATGAAAATGAGAACTTTTGACGGGAACGGCTACTGCTTTCTTGAAGTGGGCGATGGAAAAGCAGCCTTTTCCCACGGAAACTTTTATGCCGAGCCGAGGCGTATACGGCTGAAAAAGGCAGGGCGAATATGGCACTGGGGCAAGGTGATGCTTGAGAAGTACTGGCTTTGGAAGTGGTTTTGAATTATTGTATTGTCAATCAAAACGAAAACTTTATATACGACTGGTAATTATTCATACCACATGGTAGATAAAATAACCGATAATAAGCTCAGGGTAATTAGTTTATACAGACAAGATTACTTGGCAAGGCATTATATTAGAGAAATGGCCAAATTAACCAAAAAGAGCCACGTAACTCTTTTGCCTCATCTTAAAGCGTTAGAAAAAGATAAAATCCTTATTCCTAAGACTGTTGGAAAGAACAAGGTCTACTCACTGAATTTTGATAATATTATTGCAAAGAATTATTTACTGCTTTCAGAAACAGCGGAAGCTATTGTGTATTCAGAGGAGGTTTTTCTCATCAAAAAAATAACAGCAGAAATATTTAACCTTAATTTAGATGGAACAATAATTCTTTTTGGCTCTTACGCCAAAAGAACATTCAAAGAAGACAGCGATATCGATGTTTTTTTCATTGGAAAAATAACAGAAAAAGAAATTCAGGAAATTAGAAAAATAGGGAAAACGTATGGCAAAACCATAAACGTAAAGATATCGATGCCAAATAGCTTCGAATCCGGTCTTAGGAAAAAAGACCCATTAATCATGGAAATTATTAAAAATCATGTTCTTTTGCAAAATCCGGAGCCATTCATTAATGCTCTTTGGAGGTATTGCAATGAAATCAGATGATAAAGACCCCAAAAGCCATGTTTTGTGGTGTTTGAAACGGAAAAGAGGAGCCAAGCTTGAAGACCCCAATGATAATCTTTGCAATGTTTACCTCAAGAAAGCAAAAAGTGCTCTGAATATGCTATCCTCTGCATCAGAAAAAGATGAAATTGATTGGATTGCTACAACCGCCTACTATGCCCGTTATTTTGCTTTCTATGCATTACTTCAAAAATGCGGCATTAAATCGGAGATTCATGATTGCACTATCTCACTTATGCACTACCTTCTTGTTGAAGAGAATTTGATTGACGAACATTTTTACAATGAACTCAAACTGGCAAAAGAGCTGCGAGTTGATGCCCAATATTATGTGGCAGAAGAACTGGACAAAAATAAACTCAAGAAAGATTCTGAAACAGCAAGAAATTTTTTTCTCAAGATGGAAGATGTAATTGGGAGCTTAACAGAAGAGAAAATAAATCAGCTGAGAAATAAACTAAGTAACGCCATCCCTTGACTGTTATTCTTGATGGCACTTCGCTTTCACAAATTTGGCTAAGCTGATTTACCTGCCTTGAAGTGCCCGTATGACTTCTCCCTCTCTTCTTGCTAATGCAGTCTGTGGTTCGCCATTGCTTGCAGACAAATAGGATTCAACCCTTTTATATAACTCATCAGATGTATGATCTGTTAGAATTTCCAAGGGCATATCTATGACTACTTCTTTTACCATTCCTAGTAATTCACCAACGAATCCTAAGCCTTCCCCAACTATGCCAAAATCCGCTACACGGGTAGATGGAGCACTTGGCGGTTGATGCTTGCCATAATATTGAATTGCCCAATAATCTGCTGCAAACTCTAGTAATACTGCTTTCTTCACCGGAGGTAAATCTCTGGATCCAACGATTCTCTGATACGCAAGTGCTGAAGGCTTTTCTGTAGCCTGAAATTCTGCTACGAGCCCTTTATCTTCAGTTATAACTTCCTTCACCACACTTCGCAGACTCTGTGCGCATAAAAAGCGGGCATATGTTATTTTCAGTATAAAACAGCGCCTTGAAATTTCTGCTTTATCCTGCCGCCACAAACCTTTATAAACGGTTTTCCGTTTCCCTTTTGCATGGCTGGAGACATGAGCATCAACGGCGAGTTTTCAAGGAAGCTTTTGGAGCCGGAGGACTGCTTTCCGGACATTATAGGGCAGGAAGAGGCGAAGAGGCAGCTTAAGTCAGCCCTGCTCACAGGCAGGCACGTAATTATTATTGGCCCTCCCGGCGTCGGCAAGACGACGCTTGCAAAGAACATTGCAAGGCTGCTGCCAATGAAGGCAGGTGCAGCCAATAATAAAAACGACAGTAGAAACGGCAGTAACAATGAAAGCGTCAGCGAAAGCAATATCTACGCAAAGCTCAGAATAAAGACAGAGCCGTTCGTAAGGGTTCAGGGAAGCCCTGACCTGGCTGCAGAGGACCTGATAGGCGATATTGACCCTGTCAAGGCGCTTGAGTTCGGGCCTGCGTCAATTGAGGCCTTTACTCCAGGAAAGATTTTCCGCGCAAATGGCGGCGTGCTTTTCTTTGACGAGCTTAACAGGTGCCCTGAAAAGGTGCAGAATTCATTGCTCCAGGTGCTTGAGGAAAAGAAGGCAACAATCGGCAGCTACTCTGTTGACATTGACGCGGACTTCATCTTCATCGGCACCATGAATCCGCAGGACACGAGCACAGAGAAGCTTTCTGATGTCTTCATTGACAGGTTTGACATAATCCAGATGGGTTATCCTGAAAGTGACGAGATTGAGGAAAGGATAGTTGTTGAAAAAGGGAAGCGCATCGCAGAGTTTCCGCAGCCGCTTTTGAGGCTTACTGTAGGCTTTGTGAGAGAGCTTAGGGAAAACAGGAAGCTTGAGAAGCTTCCAAGCGTGAGGGCGACTATTGGGCTTTATGAGCGCAGCCAGGCAAACGCGCTGCTTAGGGGAAGCAATACAGTAAGCGTTGATGACATAAGAAACGCTGCCATGTCTGTGCTTGCTCACCGCATGGAGCTGAAGCCCTCTGCCAGGTTTCTGCTCAGCGCAGAGCAGCTTGTCAGGGACGAGTTAAGCGATTTCATGAAAAAAGGTGGTTACCGGTAGCAGGGCAAACGACAGCCAGGACAGCCCGGAACCTGAAACCGCCAAGGATTATTCTGATTCTTCTGTTAAGGTGAAGAGTTATTCCACAATTGAGGAATTCACAGGAAAGCTGGAAATAAACCTTGACAAGGGCCTGATGCGCTCTGTGGTGGAGAATGACAAAAGCACGATTGACAACGGGAAGCTGATTGCAGACTCCATAAACCAGGGCTTGTCTTCCTTCACTGCTTCTTCTGTCTTTGAGCAGCTTGTCAGGAACTTCAGCCTTGCCAAAAGCATTTTTGGCAGCTCCGTGATAAGGCTTCTGACAGGCTATGACGACGAGTTCGTCGGCAGGAACATAAGCCTGCCTGAGTTCCAGAGGGAGCTTCTGAAAAGGCTTGAGGAGCGGATTGAAAACCTGAGGCAGGAAAAGCTAATAGACAGCGATGGCGCAATCACTGAAAGGGCTGTTGAGCTTGCGTCCATAATAATGTACACAGAGGAGCTTGACAAAATAACTCCAAGGGGTTCTGAAGGGCGCGTGCAGAAAAAAACAGACCCTTACGGCATCAAGGATGAAACAAAGGGCTTCAGGAAGGAGCGCTACAGGGACATTGACCTGAGAAAGTCTGTGAGGAAGGCAGTGATGCGAAGCCACAGCAGGCTTTTGCCTGTTGACCTTATGAGCTTCAGGAGAAAAGGAAAGAGCAGGATGAACGTGATTTACGGGCTTGACGCTTCCGGCAGCATGAGGGGCAGCAAGCTTGAGGCTGCAAAAAAAGCCGGAATTGCATTGGCGTATAAGGCAATAGATGAAAAGGATGAGGCAGGGCTTGTTGTCTTCAGCTCAGGAACAAAGGCGTCTGTTGCGCCAACACAGGACTTCACCGCGCTGCTTAAGGAAATAGCAAGGGCAAGGGCTTCCGGGCAGACAGGCATAGCAGGAACGATAAGGGCTGCTGCAAACCTTTTCCCGAAAACAGCAGCAACCAAGCATCTTGTGCTCATCACTGATGCCGTGCCCACAAAGGGCGAGAATCCTGAGCAGGAAACAGTTGAGGCAGCGGCAACAGCTGCGGCAGAAGGCATAACCATTTCCCTGGCAGGCATCAACCTTGACGACAAAGGAATAAGGATAGCCGGAAGAATCACCGATGCAGGGAAAGGAAAATTTTACGTGGTTAAGGACCTGAAGGAGCTTGACAGGATAGTATTGATGGATTATTACGGCGCGGAATAGAAACATATAAATATAACTGATGCTAACAGATGATTAAACGCTTCAAAGTGATGCTGAATGATTATTTCAGATACCTCTCCATTGATACTTTTAGCAAGGATAAGCAGGCTGAAGCTGCTGGAGGAGCTTTATAGGAAGGTGCACATACCGTATGAAGTGTATAATGAAGCTGTTGTAAACGGAAAAAGGGAATACTATGGCGACGCGGCACTGATAGAAAACGGAATTAACGAGTTCATTTTTGTACAAACCCTAAACTCTCAATACAAGCAAGAGGCGAACAGGCTGAAGAGAGTAATAGGCTCTGGAGAAAGCGAAGCTATCGCCATGTGCCTGCAGGAAAAGGCAAAGATGCTGCTGATAGATGATTTGGAGCCAAAAAAGCTGGCACAAAGCAAAAACATAAATTGCAGGACTACTCCCGGAATACTGCTTGAAGGGCTGAAGGGCGGCATACTCACATTCCATGAATATGAGTCCTCAATCATGGAATTGTCAAGGTATGCGTGGCTGTCTGGCGATGTTGTGGCATATTTTTTGGAAGCAGGGTACAAATTGAAAAAAGCTAAGCAAGGTGAACCAAAATGAAGCAGGGAAGAATAAGCCTGACAGTGTCAAGGGAGCTTCTGGAGAAATCCGACGAAATAGCAAGCAGGAAAATGGAAGACAGGTCTACAGTAATGAGGGAGCTTTTGCGGCTGGGGCTTAACCAGTACTTGGTTAAGGACGCAATAGAGCAGTATGTGGAAGGCAAAGTCTCCATGGAAAAAGCCGCAGAACTGGCGGATGTATCGCTGTGGAAGTTTCTTGACGCGCTTAAGGAGCGGAAAGTGCCGATAAGGTATGACGTGGACGACATAAAAAGGGAGATTGGGGCTATTGTTGCTTGATATTGTTCTTCACATTACACAGGCGAAAAATAAGAAATGAAAATCCTCGCATTCACAGACCTGCACAGCAACCTGAAGCTTATTGGAAAGCTTAGGAAGAAGGCGCAGAACGCAGAGCTTGTTGTCTGCACAGGAGACTTTACCTTTTTCCAGAAAAACATCGTGAGGGTTCTTGCAGAGATTGACAAAATAGGAAAAAAGGTTTTGCTGATTAATGGCAACCATGAGGACGATGAAGAGGTAAAAAGGCTATGCATGCGGCTGAAGAACATAGTGTTTCTTCACAAAAGCAGCTACACCCACAAGTCAAGGGACAAAACCTTCTTGTTTGCCGGCTACGGAGGAATGGGCTTTTCGCTGCGTGACAGAGACTTTGAGCTCTCCATGAAAAAGTTTATAGGAAAAAGCAACCTTGTCCTGCTTACGCATGCGCCCCCTTATGGCACAAGGCTTGACGCCATCAGCTCTTATCACGGCGGCAGCAGGAGCATAACGTCTTTTATAAAAAAAGCAGGGCCTTTGCTTGCTGTGTGCGGCCACTTCCACGAGAACTTTGGGAAGAAGGACAGGATAGGGAAGACTGTACTTGTTAATCCCGGGCCTGAGGGAAGGATAATAGAAGTGTAGACTTTACAAAGAACACGTGTTCTTCATAAAGAACATAGCAAAACAAAAAACTTTAAATAGAACATATGTGCCGCACATGCTATGATTGAGAAATATGCGCTTTTCAGGGTTCTGGCTGGTTTGCGGAAAGGCGAGGGCTCTGTCAGGGGAATTGCCAGTAAGTCAGGTGTAGGTGTTACCACATCAAAGGTGTGCCTGGATCACCTCTTCTCAAAGGGCATGGTGAAGAGGAAGGTAGTTGGAAGAAGCCATCTTTACAGCTTTGACTTGTCAAACTTCCTGGCAAGGCACTTGAAGGTTTTGATGTCGCTTATTGAGATACACGATTCCGGGCTTGTTAAGGAGCTTGTTTCCAGATACCCTGTCAGCGCCATCATTTTATACGGCTCCGTAGCAAGGGGTGAGGATGATGTGCACAGTGATGTTGACGTGCTTGTTATAAGCAGGAGGAAAATAAGGGTATCGTTATTGAAGTCGGAGAAGTCTATGGACAGGGAATTGGCAATAACTGTTTATACACTGCCTGAATGGAGAAGGAAATCAAGGGAGGACAAGGTTTTTTATGACAGGGTTATGATTGATGGCCTATCCTTGTATGGCGAGCTGCCTGCTGTGCGGTGATGTGATGGATGTAAAGGAATGCTTGGAAAAGGGTCTCCTGAAGGCGGATAGGAAGGATTTGGGCAAAGCGCAGCGCTCTATGGCTGCTGCAAAGAAGAAGCTGGATAAGGCAGCAAAGCTTGCAGATGCTGGCTTTTATGAGGAATCCCTTGTGAATGCATATTCAGCCATGTTTCACGCTTGCAGGTCTATTTTGTTCAGGGATGGCTTTAAGGAAAGGAGTCATTATGCGGTTTATGTTTATTTAAGGGAGAATTACAAGGACAGATTGGAGCCCAGGTTTCTTAATGAGCTTGACTCGTTAAGGCAGGAAAGGCATGAGATTATGTATTCCCTTGACACGATTGATGTGCCCGAGGAGGATTGCAGAGACATGCTATCCACTGCGAAGTCCTTCATATCTGCTGTTGAAAAGGTTATGGCACAGAGGGCAAAGTAAGACAATGGTTTGACAAAAACTAAGAAAACACGTCAATAACCATCTTGACCAGCTTGCCCTCATACCGCGTGTTTTGGTGTTTGGCTATGCACAGCCATCATTATGTATCCAGTAACATAAAAATAGTGTACTAAGTAACATATGTGATACGGTAACATAATATTTATATACTTGGTCGCATAAAAGGGTTTTATGAAGGTTCAGATTAATCACAGGTGGTTTAAGAGTGGCGACGTGGAAGACAGGTTTCCTGAGTTTCCAAAGAAGAATGCCATAATCTCCTGTATTGCAGAGCTGGAAAACAGGTCGGAAAGGCTTACATACGGCTCTCAAAGAGCAGAATCCGAAATAAACCGGGTAATTGAATTATTCAACGAAACCGAAAAACTGATAATGGTGCTTTACGATGCTGAGAAATAAGCTGCTGGCTTATGCAATGCATTTCGCATCCTTTGTAATTGAGAATGGCATAGAGCCAAAGGCAATAATCCTTTTTGGCTCGGTTGCTGCACAGGAACACGACAAGGAAAGCGATGTGGATATTTTCATAGATGCAGATGAGGCTGATGAAAGAAGGATAATGGGCGCGCTCAGGATTTTTAACAAAACATTTGGAGAGCAATGGAAGCTTAAAGGCGTGGAAACCCCCATATCCGCGGTTGTTGGTAACCTTGATGCTGAAAAGTGGGCTGGCTTAAGGAGGGAAATGCAGAGCCACGGCATACTGGTTTATGGCGCCTATAATGCGGCTGCAGAGGGCATGGGCAAGTATCTTTTGTACAGGATGCGCTTTGGCGGGATAAGCAGGGCAAAAAAAGTCAGCCTGTGGAGGGGGCTGTATGGATACGCCCAAAATGTCGGCAGTAAAAAATATGAAAAAAAGGGGCTTGTGGCTGAACTTGGCGGCAAAAGGCTGGAAAAAGGAGCGGCAATAATACCGCTGCAAAAATCAAAGGTCTTCACAGAGTTTCTAAGGAAGAACAAGATAGATTGCCTGGTAAATGAGTTGTGGAGCGATAATTTGTAAAGCAGCACAGAATATTTACGAGAACACGTCAATAACCATCTTCACAAGCTTGCCCTCATACCACACGTTTCGGGTTATCCTCACAACGTTTGTTGCGTTTATCTTTGTCGTTGCCTTGATTTTCACAGGCACATAAGGCGAGCCTTCGCAGCACTGTATTTCACGAGTTGCGTCGTAGTCAACCCTGAATCCTGTGTGCACGGCATCGCATATTCCTGCAGCAACAACATCATAAAACATGCAGCCGTTGGTGCCCTGGCACGAGGCATGGCATGTCTCATCGCTTGTGAATGTGCAGTCTTCTTCGCACAGGTCAGAACCGTAGCTTAATGTGATGGTAGGAATAGTCACGTCAGCAAAATCAGGGATGAAGACGTCCTTCAGGACACTCGGCGAATAGGGGCTTCTTGAAGCCACGATGTCGTAGCTCAAGCTGCTGTTGACAACAGAGCTGCCAAAGTCATAAGAGCCGTTCACGTTGTTAATCGTAGCAGTGGTTCTCACATAATCAGTTCCGAGAATCCTTACTTCTGCCCCGTTAACGCCAAAGCCCCCGACAGTCACAACCCTTCCCTTGACACTGCTCGCAGTTGGCGTCATCCACGTGCCCGGGTCGCATACTTCCAGCCTGCCGTCATTGTCGGTATCGTTGTAAATCTTGTCCCTATCAGGACCTTCCCTTGCATGCCTTTTCTTGTAGCGCTTGCAGTCGTCCGTATCGTTGTTTTCCCCTCTGCATTTTTCCTGTGAATACTCATCTATGTCCTTTAAGCATCTGCCTTTAATCACGCAGGAACTCTGGCTGAAGCACGCAGCCCTGTCATTAATGTCTGAAACGCAGGAGCCCGGAGCGCACTGCCTCCATCTCACAAACTCGTTGCTGTCATCACCTGTGCACATGCTCCCTGTCTCGCCCGGCAAGCCCCACTCAAGACCGCAACTTGTGCAGGTGTTGCTGTTAGTGTCAGGGTCATAAGTCCTGCTTGAGCACGAATCCGAGCCGCCGCACCCGTCTGCGCTGTCAGAAACAAAAAACTCCCTGTAGACGCAGCTGTTGTTTCCTGTTCCGCATACGCCTTCGCAGGCGTCAGCTCCTGATGCCCCGGCAACTGTTGAAAATGCCCCGCTGGCGCAAGTTGCTCCTGTGCCGCGTGTGCAGGCACCATTAACAGAAGGGTTATCTCCCCCATCAGCATCAGTGGCTGCTAATTCAAAGTCAGGGCAGCCGTATGATTTTGCTGTGCACGAGGCGCCTGCAGCATAATATTCTATCAAGGAAGAGCCTGACACACACGAGTCAGCAATATCCGCATAGCTGCAACTGCCTGCGCTGCAGCCGTTGTAGTCGCGGCAGCTGCCTGCAACAAGGGGCACATCCCCTGTGTCGCCTATGTTCTCGCTGCTCCTTGCCGCGCAGTTCTCGCTGGACGTAACAGTATACACGCAGGAGCCCGCATTATTACAGCCGTAATCCCTGTACTCCCAGGCATTAGGATTTGTGCAGACAGCACCGTCGCTCGGGTTGCAGTCACCGGAATCAACTCCTCCCCAGTTCCTGCAGCCGCAGTAATACACGTTTTGCGGTCCTGCCGGGTTCTGATGCCCTGTCGCATACGACTTATGCCATCCTCTCTGCCCGCACTTGTTCGTGAAGTCGTAGTTGAACTGGCAGCTGCTCGTGCCGCCATTCGTGTTGAAAGTGCAGGTTCTCAGAGTGGAGCCTGAACATGAGGAAGGCGTGCAGCGGCTGGGCGCATAAAGGCCGACATTGACTGTGTCGGCGGACACAAAAAAAACCGCTACAGCCATGAAGAAAATCAATGGCAATGCTAATTTCGGATCTATGAACTTTGAAACCAATTCAAGTCACCTTGGCAATGAGTATTTTGTCAACATATAAGCTTCTGGCTTCACCAAACTGGTTCGTATAAGGGTTATCAAACCTCACTGATAAATCAAACCTGTCCGCAGGCAGCTCTTTGGCAGGCACAATAACCCTATAACTCTCGAATTCCTGTGAACCAACCCTGACTTGTCCAAAAAGCTTATCACCAAAGTATATAGACATAAGGGGCCATTTGGCTTCTGCGGAATTGTTCTTTATGCGCTCAACAGTGAAGCTCACATCTGTAAGGGCTAAAATTTTGCTGATGTTGGATTTATCAGCCGCAGGTATTTCTGGAACTCTCCTTTGGGACACATTAGCAAGTATGAGAAGGGCGTCTCTGTAAGCCCATTTTTCAAAACGCTCAGTTCTGTTGCCGTTCTTGACAGTCGCTATTAGAAGTCTTGTTTCACCTGCTCCTCTGCGATCGCGCAGAATCTGGCTTATGCTGCTGTTTAGAAGGAAATAGGTAACGTTATAATAGCTGGGCGTAAGCTCTACAGGGTGACCTTTAGCAACTATTACAACAGACAAGTTTCCCTGCGAGTCAAATTTTTGCGGCAGCTCTAAGTTGCTTGAAACATAGCCTTTCTTGACAAAGACCAAGCCTTCATTAGCCGGCTCTGCCTTTCTGTAGTCGGCCTTTTCTGCCTCCAACACATTTATTTTTGATTGTTGCACGTAGAAGTAGGAAATGACGATAAATTCAATTATAATTAGGACTATAAGCAGGGCTACTGGATTGTAACCATATCTGCCACGTTTTAAAGCCACTAAACTGCACCTCTTTTAGCACATCTCTGTTAAGTTTACCTAAAACAAGACTATTTAAATAGTTTTCCGTAAGCTTTATAAATATGGGTTCTTAAGTCAGACGTATGTTAAGCCAAAATAAGTATAGGTTAATATTAACCGCCTTAATTTTCCTAATTTTAATAGCTGTTACTTCTACAAATACTTTTGCATTGCTCACGTGTGGTTGCTGCGGTTATGTCCCCGGACCAGGATGCGGCGACTGTTGTAGTCCAGAGTACTCTCCACCAACTTTGTTGGCTGCGCTTGGAGGCGTAGGGGTTATTGCAACCATAATCAGGCTAAGGCTTATGAAAAAACAATAACTAAGCATCATTATTTAGCAGATATTATTGCCTTTTCTACGTATAAATTTCGGTCAGCAAATGAGTTTTCGTTTACATAAGGAATCTTGTGCAGGGGTGTCCAATTGTGGTAATCGTTATAATAAACAAGTTCTAGTTTTACGGTATCCTTGTCAGGCAGGAATGAAACATCATAGGCTTTCCAAACTGCAGAGCCTATTCTTATGTCTGAAGTCTGTTTGCCGTTTATCAGTATTTTGATATGTGGCCACGAATCAGAATACGCTTCTTTGTCAAATAAATCAATGTATAATGCTGAAAAGTTGCTGCTTATTGTGTAATTCACAAAATAGTTTGGCGGACTTTTTTCACCATTGTATTTTTCACCAGGATCAAAAGAGGTGTATGGAGAAAGGTTTCTTATTAAGAAGTGCTGCTTGAACTCTACAAGAGTTATATTTCTTCTTTTCATAAGATATTTTGCATCGCCAAATGAATATGTATATGTGACCTCCACCTGAGGCTTTAAATCGGATGAACTCATATTGAAACCCTCCTCAGCCAGTATCTTCACGGCAGTATTCTTGTCTATAATATATATCTGCGATATTAGTTGCGGCACCGGTTTGGCTTCGTCGCCTTTGGCTATTATCTGAATGTTCAGTTCTTTGCCCGCCCATTTTTCAGGTATTTTAAACTGTTTTGTAAGCTTGCCGTTTGAATATAGTGCCCAACCTTCAGGGACCAAGCCACCGGTAGTTGCTTTCATGTTCTCAGCCTCAAGAACAATATCATTGCCTTTGAAGAGCTTGACTGGCGGGACTTTTATCTGCGCTTCTTTTTGCTTTTGAATAAAGACAATGCTAACAGTTATGAGACCGGCTATTATCACCACGATTGCCAAAATAAACAGAAGCTTGACTTCACCTCTTTTTCTCGTAGTAGATGACATTTTGATATGGTAACCTATTGGTTATAATTACATATACCCGAGCGCCCTCAATTTCTGCATCGCATAAGTCGTTTCCTTGTCCAGTGAGCGCCCTGCTCTTTCAGGGACTTTTGTGTGCTCAAGCTCAGTGACTATTTCATCCACATTGCTGGCATTCGATTCCACAGGGAATGTTGATGTTGCGCAGCCAAGGCTCCTGTACCTCTTGCCGCCCTTGGCGAAGTAGAGGCTGTTTATAGGGATTCCTTCCCTTCTTATGTATTGCCACACATCCAGCTCCGTCCAGTGCAGAAGCGGATGGACGCGCATATGCCCCCCCTCTTCAGCTTCAGTTACGTACAGGTCCCATACCTCTGCAGGCTGGTTTTCGTAGTCCCACCTGAAATCCTTGTCCCGTGGGGAGAAGAACCTTTCCTTGCCCCTCACGCCATGCTCATCCCTTCTTATTGCCAGGAGCAAGGCGTCAAAGCCATGCTCGTCTATTGCCATCTTAAGTGCTTGGGTTTTGAGCTCTGTTGCGCATTCCCATGTGTTCCCGGGGCTGCATATCACCCCTCTTTTAATTGCCGCCTCATTACTGCTCACTATAAGGTTCAGCCCCCATTCCTTCACCATTTTGTCCCTGAATTCGTACATTTCAGGGAACTTGTGCCCTGTATCAAGGTGCATTACTGGGAAGGGCAATTCTCCAAAGAATGCTTTTTTGCACAGCCATACCAAGGTTGTGGAGTCTTTCCCAATACTCCACAGGACGGCAAGATTCTTGAATTTGTTGTAGGCTTCGCGGATCATGTAAATGCTTTTGCTTTCCAGATGGTCCAAGTGGTCACGTGTCATGATTTCAGCCGTTCAGGTTCTCCCCATCCATAGCCTCGGGAGGCTTTATGCCCAGGAAGCTCAGAACAGTTGGCGCCAAATCAGCCAATGCAGGGTTTTCCTTGCTTACTTTGAAATTGGTGAAGAGTATTCCAGGAACGTATTGCCTGTCTATCAGGTGGTCGCCTGCCCATTCCTCCTTGTTATCCATAAAAACCTCTGGCGCCAGGCCTCCAACCGCATTTTGCCACGACATCCTGTATCCCTGCTCAAAGCCAATAACTATGTCCGGTGAGGATTCCATATATTCGCCCTTATATATATCTTTCGCCGCATAAGCATGCGCTATTGCCTTTTTGCCTGTCTTTTTGTCAGTCAGGTTTTCCAGCTTATTTATTATTTCTGAAACAAGCGCTTCCTTGTCTTTTTCACCAACTATCCCTTCCCCTTCCCTGCCCCTCATATTGATGTACAAACTTGTGAAGCCCAATGAATATGCCTTGGTTTTGCTCCAGTCAACGTACTCAAAAAGTTCCCCTGAATGGCTCTCATCAGGCTCCTGCGCAATAACCATATAGCCGTTTTCTACAAGCCAAGTGTTTATGCTTACTGCCCTTTCAAAGCTGTTGAAGCCGTGATCGGAGAATATTATAAGCACCGTGTCATTATCAACCCTATCCATGACCTTGCCTAAAAAGGAGTCTTTCTTAACGTAGTAATCTTCTATTTCTTGGGGAACTGAGAAATCAGGGCTTGCATTACTAAGGACCTTATTTGTCCAGAACATGTGCTGCAGCCTGTCGCTGGAATCAAAGCCGAATGCAAGAACGCCTTCATTGAACCTGCCAAACTCATGCCAGAACATCTTTTCCCTTTCTTCTTCTATCTGGTTTATCTGCTCAAGGAAAACCTGCTTTCCAATCCTTCCTTCAGTGACTGCCTTGGTATCTTCGGGCATCCCTAATGTGTAGAACAGCCCTATCTTGCCTGCCAGTTCCTTTGCATAATCTTTCGGATAGGACATGTCCACAACAGGGTTCTCAGGGTCTATCTGAACCGAGGTTGCGTACATGTTAAAATCCGGCTCTGTGCTTAACAGGTATACTTTGAATACGCCATAGACATCCCTCATAAAGCCTGCCTTGAACTTTACCCTTATCCAGCCGCTCCATCCTTTTGTTTTAACAGGATACTTTGCGTTATCTATTGTTATTGTGGCTGAATCTTTGTTTACCTCTATATCCATGGGCACTTCCACGTCAACTAAATCGCTGCCTTTTCTTACAACTGGTCCTGACAGTTTTGTCCTAATCATGTTGCCTTCCTTGCTTACTTTAACCACTTTGTCGCTCCCCTCGCTTTCAGGGCTAATGCTTTCAGTAGTGTAGAACCTGTAGCTGTTAAGAAAGCCTTTTATGTCAACAACACCAAGCCCTGAAAGCATTCTTCCTTTGACCTTTTCAGGCGGAAAGGTTACGGGCCACCTGATAACCGTGGTCGATATTCCTGCATCGCTTGTTATGCGCCAGAAAGGGACTCCTTTAAGAGAGGACTCGTACTGTGTTCCAAATGGTCCTTGCTTTTCATGGGCAAGGTTGAGCTGCGGCGTGTAAGTTTCTGGATTCCTGCTTATGAAGTCATAAAGCCCGTATTTTCCGGGGTTTGAGCCGGTTGCAGCAGCGCTCCATGCCACAGGCGTTTCCGGCGGCATGGTGGTTTCAAGCCTTGAGTAAGAGCCGGTCTCGCCAAGCCTCTTGAAGTTTGGCAGCCTGCCTTCACCCATAAGCTTATCCATCACTTTCGGATCAAAGGCATCTATTCCTATAATCACAACTTTCTTCTTGTTCATTTTATAGGCATTAATGTTTGGATAGAACGCTGTGCTGAGAATCAGGTACACAGCAATTGCTACAACTATAATAACCAATATAAACTTTGCCATTCTGCTCCTAAAGACGCGTTTGGCAAGAGCCCATAATCTTAACACGGCTTTTTTAATCGGCTTTATGAAATGCTTCAAAAGAAAGCCGCCAATAGCTGCCAGGATTGCCAGTATTATGGGACCAATAGAGCCAAGAACCATGCCACCAGTCCCTGGGTCTATGTATGCCTGTGCAGTTTGGGCACTGAGTAATGCTAAAAAGAATAACGTGGCAACGCGCGGTTTTATCTCCATTATGACCCCGTAACTTATTTGATATGTGCTGCCATCAATACCTTTTTAAATATTTTGATATACAAACTCAAAAGACAAGGTTTAGGTGCTTTCAATGCTTGATAAAAAGAAGGTTCTTGCGTTTGCAGTTATATACATAGTTCTGCTGGCATTGGCTTTTGCAGCTGTTATAGGTCCTAAGCAATTAGCGGGGTTCTTAACATTTAAGGGTGAGGAGTACGAATGCAAAAACTGCAATGTTATCCTGATAAGCATAGATACTTTGCGAGCAGACCATTTGGGCGTGTATGGATACTATCGTAACACTTCACCGAACATTGATGAGTTTGCAAAAGACGCCATTGTTTTTGAGAATGCCTTTGCACAAGCTCCTTGGACGCTGCCTTCACATGCAAGCATGTTTAGCGGCGTTTATCCTTCAAAAACAGGACTGTTAGAATACCTAACCCTACCGGTTGACAACCGAACCGGAATCAGACCTGTATCTGACAAGCTAACCATGCTTGCTGAATCTTTTAACCAGAGCAATTACACAACGATTGCATTAACTGATGACGGCTATGTGGCTTCCAGATACGGATTCGGACAAGGTTTCAATGAATATCACGAAATTAATACTTTAAATGAATCAAACTATCATTTGTTAGAACAAAACATTACCAGACTAAGCAAAGAGCGACCTTTCTTTCTGTTCCTACACACATATAATGTTCACATCCCATACGACCCACCACCGCCTTATAACAAATTGTTTTATCAAAACTATTATGGAAACGCAAGTGGAGATAAGGACTATTTGAAAAAATTAAAACAAACAGACCCAAAGGACATTTCAAGGGAAGACATAAATTACTTAATTTCATTATACGATGGCGAAATTAGATTTACGGATTATGAAATCGGAAGACTTTTAAAGTTGCTGCGCGCATTAAATTTGACTGACAATACAATAGTAATCATAACTTCAGACCACGGGGAATCTTTCTTTGAAAATTTTGAAGGACACAGCAGCACTCAATTTTTCCAAAAAACTAAAATCAGATTACTTCATGAGGCCTTTTATGAACCCGTGATGAAAGTTCCGCTAATAATCAGGTTGCCAAATAAATCCGCCGGAGAAAAAATAGCCAAAGAAGTAAGATTAATGGATATTACTCCAACCATTTTGCAAATAACGGGACTAAACAACACATCGGTAAATCAAAGTTTTGATGGCGAGGATTTATTTGACAATAAATTAAGTGGTGAACAAATATTAATTTATGAAAATACGCAACCACAAGATGTTGATAAAAAGCTTACGAATTTCTGGATAGCGATAAAGGAAGACGGCTATAAATACGCGCAGAATGAAAACATGATAGAACTACTTTTCGATACCATAAAAGACCCGAATGAAACTGTTGATTTATCAACATCTTATGAATATGAGGAGATTGTGGGCTATTTCAGGCAAAAAATGGAAAATTATAGGAAAAATATGAGTTCATTCTCTGATGTTCCAGCAAAAAATAAACCCAACAAAGCTAAAGACAAAAAAGTAGAGCAGAAATTAAAGAGTTTAGGTTATATGACATAAAAATAGGCGCAAATAAATCTTTACGGTCGGCTTTTATAACTACATGCCAGAGAAGGCAAAGGCTTTGAAATATTCAGATGAGTGTAATTCGCTGCAACCATATAGAATACCGCATCAGATATGCAGCCCGCATAGGTTTTCTCAAAAAGGATATAATCGCCATCGTAGAGAATTGCAGAATAATTAGTATTGTTTAATATGTAATTTATGTAATAGTTACTTATTTGGTTTGTGCCGCTTTTTGATTGGTTTAGGTCAAGCAGAACGTATAATGGCTCGTCAAAGCTTTTGTTATTAGGTCCCCACCACGTAAAGTTGCCAAAGTCAGGAACAGCAAAAGGGACTGGATACATAAAAACTTCTTTTCTATGTGTCAGGTGTGGGACAAGATTGTTTGATGCGCTCATAGAAGCACCAGGGGGGATTGCCGAGATTATTTGCCTGCCAGAAACAGAATGCACATCATTGTGGCTGTACCTAAAAATATTTTTGTCAGTAAGCGCCGCATTGGATAAATAGCCGGAAAGCAGAATAAAAACCGCTATGGCGGCATAAATCTTGTTGCGACTAAGTTCCGGTTTTATGCTCTTAATAAAACTGCACAAATGCACAGCCCCAAAAACAGAGGCTATCAGAATGAAGGCTGCCGTAAAATAATTATATTGGTAATAAATGCTTGACATCGCCCCTCTGCTGCTTAAGATATTTATTAGGAAAGCAGGGGCAGCAATAAGCAAAACTTCCCAAGCCAGCAACGCAATAAAGCCCGTTGAAATGAACAGCATAACAAAGTAAGAAACGCTTCGATATATTTCATTTATAGTGAGCGGAAAATTCAATATTATGTTTTTAGATAACTCAAAAATATTACTCCCGTAATGAGAATAAAGTGTGAAATATTGATAAGTTATACCATCACCTATGGTGGGCATAACATACCTGATAGCGAGGAAATACCAAATAACACCTATTGCAGAAGTTAAAAGTCCAAATTTTACTTTGCGACTGAAAAGAATCATATAAAGCCCTAATAAAAACACCGTAATTGCGGCGATTTCATAAGTGATTAGCATCAAGGAAACAAAGATAAAGAACAAGACCCAACGTTCTTTCTGCAAAAAATAAAACGCAAAAAGTGCAAAGGGCAACAGGAGTGACGTATAATGGAAATCAAACCCGTTCATATACCATATGGCGGGGAAAAGAAGGTAAGCAAGTGTCAGAGAGAGCGCAAGAAATCTATTATGGGCTTTATCACGAGCAAGCCAGTATAGAGGCAAAGCTCCAACCCCTATTAAAGCCGCTTGTATAACCAGGAGGATGCTGGGTGATGGAAATAGATAGTAGAATGGAACAAATAAGAATGCTATTGGAGAGAAATGGTCTGCTTGAAGGCTTAGACCACGAACCGTGTTAAAGGAGAATCCGCCATAAGTATAACCCCACAATTCCTGGTCAAATATCCCCAAATCATAAGCAGAGGACGAAAATGAATAATGCTTTTCTATGGCTATGACTGAAAACATAGAGAAATAAAGGAAGATTAACAGAAAAATTATTTTATCACCACGCTTCTCAATCAGATCAAGTGGTAACAAATTAAGCAGTTTGTCATCAAGAAAAAGAAATTTAAGCAGGCCAACAAGCGCTATTGCCAATGTAAATGAAAAAACCCTTAAAACCAAGGATAGTTCTGAACCTAAAAATAACAGTAACAGAGGAGAATAAGAAATAATATCTTTTTTAAGCACATCGTTCATATTTTGTCCCGAAATTCTTGATGCAACGTATGAATAAAGAAAAGCCGCGCAGGTTATCCAAATAAAGCCAAGAATGATGAAAAAAATGAAAATCGGCAAATAGCCGTAAGAATATTGATTCATGTGAAAAGCCAAGCCAGAACCCTCTCCAGCAATAAGCAATAGGTATTTCCAATACTTCAAAGGGCTGCGATTTGCCATTTTGGGAAAAGCAAACTACCGCCATTTATAAAATTTTATGGGATTCATACAGGCGAATTGTATGCCAAATACTGATCGTGGTTTTAGCAGACCTAAATGTTAGCTAAGGCACAGTCAGCCTTGCAACATACACAAGTTGATTTTGCCGTGAAATGAAATACATTGACTTTGAGTCGCTGATTGGAAACCTATAAAGACTCTGTAGCTAAGAGCTATCACCACAGCCCCCATGAACCTTCATACACAACATAAAGCCCAAGCAGCAGATTAGCAGCCCCGTGTGCAACGATTGTACTCCCAATATTCTTCTCCTTCATAATAAGCAGGTTAAGCATCACTCCGCTTATCAGGGCTGGAAGCCACCTGTAATGGCTAAGCCCGAAAAACAGGACTGTTATAATGAACGATGCAGCATTGAACCTGCCGTAAGCCAGTCCCTTCCAGTTCCTCGCAGTCAGGTATCTCGCAAGAAACCCCCTTGTGAAGAGCTCCTCAACAGCAGCCACAACTGTAGCGCTGCCAACCAGCTTCAGCAGAAGGTAAAAGGTGTTTGGAGGCTCAAAGTATGAAGTGCCAAAAGCAGGGTATCTGCCTTCAAGCCCTATCCACACAAGGAATATGGCTGCTGCTGTGATAAAGGGCCATGGCGAGAGCCTGAAAGTGATTTTGTACCTTTTCCAGAAGACAGCAAGAAGCAGCCCAGCCACAAGAATTTCTGCCAGATAAGCGGCATGGGCGCTTATGGCAATGCCCGGCATAAGCGGGAGCAGCAGCGCAGCCACATATGCGCCGAAAGGCAGCAGGTATTCTATCATCTTGGCATTATCTCTTCCTGAATCCAAACTTCTTATCATATTCCTTATGGTCAATAATGTCAAGAATAAAAGCGATTATTTCAATTTCATCGCTTTCAAGCGTGTAAATCATCCGCCAATAGTCCGGCAAGTCCACAATGAAAAGATTGCCTGCATCATACTTTTGCCTGTATTCCTTCGGGATTAAATCCTTCTTCGCATTTTCGCCATAAAAAGGATTGCTGACAATAATGTCAAATATTCTGTTAATAGCATTAAGAAGAGTTATATCCTTTGAACTCGTTATTCCGCTGTTGCGCTGCTCGCCAACTATCCTATTCAGCTCTTTGAACGCTTTTTCAGCATCACCTGCCAATTTGACGGCGATTTTCTTTTTTATCCTGCCTTTGTACCCTTTCATCTGACAGTCAGTCCCTGCATGCTTCTCAGTTTGCTCTTCGGCTTGAATGCCCAGAGAACTTTGTCGCCGTGAACTACAACCTTGCCGCTGTAGTCCAGATAGTCAATGACCGCCATCAGCGTCTGGTGCATGACCTGCTTTGGAAGCGCCCGTTTGAGCTTTCCAATGGTCAATACCTCTCCTGCTTTGCTTAAAGTGCCCTCTACCATTAAAACCGTATTAAGCGTCGGGCTCCTCTGTTCGCTATAGCCCCTTTTTCTCATGATGAGTGTTCCAGAGCTCATTTTGTCACATATCAGATGATATGGTATCAACTGATATATAAAGGTTTTGCTGTGCCGGGTTTTGAGGAGGCGTTTACTTTTTTTCCCTTATCAAAGGCAGGCACAAGAGCCAGAACGCTGCCGAGTAAAGCAGGAACATCACCCATCCTGCGTTTGTGTGGAAAAAGCCGGATGCGAATTCCCGCGAAAACAGCGCGCCTATAGCAAGGATGAGGAAAATCCTGAGCCCGTTGACTAAAACCGTGCCAAGCAGCCCGAGCAGGTATAGCAGCAGGAACTTTTGCCGGGATATGAACTTCCAATTCGTGACGAGTATAAGCAGGGATAAGAAGCTAAACAAGGCTGCTGACTCAAAGCCGGATGAGCCCTTGCAAACCATGACAGAGTATTCGGGCAGCCCTATTTGAGGGCAGCGCATGCCCTCAGTAGCAAGAGTTGCGTTGCGAAAGAAAAGGTTTAAAAGTGGGCTTGTTATTGCCAGGGCTGCAAGGGCTATTGATTTCCAATAGGTTTCAAGTATCCTGAGCAGCATGAAGAAGCCAAGCGCTGAAAGAACGGAAGCGTAAACCTCTGTTTTTGCAGCAGCATAAAGGCGCTTTGAAAACTGTATGCCAAAAAGCCCTATGAAGAGCAGTATAAAGGCTGCCAGTATGAGCAGCGGCTTGTAAAGGAAAACCGCGCTTTCCAGAAGCCCGGGTCTTCTGCCGTCGTCAGCAAAAAGCAGAGCTGTGCCGTCATCGCGGTTGAAGGTTTTGCCCCCGTCGCGCGAAACAAGCGAGTCTGTGTGGTAGTAAAAGTGCCTGGCAATGTTTATTGTTGCTTTGTCCCCTGAGCTGTTAAGCCTGAGCATCAGCGAGTTGCTGCCAAGTTTTAAAGCTGCCTTGTCTATATGCACAGACATAAGCGCAACTTCATTTTTGGCTGCCTTCAGGAACTCGCTGCTGGCATCAAATTCTTTCTCGTTAACAGCCAAAATCACCTTTGTCCTGTTGGACAGGTTGCCTTTTCCTGACCATGAGCTGAACCATTTGACAGTGACCTTTTGGGGCAGGGAATCGTAATTGCTGATGAGAATGTCGCGCCTGACTGCGTAGCCGGGATTGGACAGCTCTGTATCGCCAAGACCAAAAGTTGTGCCTAAAAGCCCCAGCCTGTCATAGTGCAAGCCTCCATCATCAACCTGTGCCAAGCCACTCTGCAAAGCAGTGAAGAAAGGAATCTGGACAAAAGAGACCAATACAAACAGCCCAAGCCCTGCTGCAAGGAAAGCCCAGTTCGCCCTGCTTTTGTTCGGCACATGGAAAACCTTGTCATGAGCTATGAAGTAGAACGCGACCAAGGAAAGTGCAACAGCCAGATACACCCTTTGTGAGTGGAAGATGAAGTCAACCTGCATAAAGAGGGGCGAGGATTCTGCTGATACTATGTTAAGCAAAGGCAGGACGAGCAGCACAATAAGGAGAAGGACGGCATACTTGACCAAATCCCGGTTTACCGCACCAAAGCTGCGCATAGGAAAGGGACATCAGTCGTTGCTATTTATTGTTTTTGATTTTCCGTGCCCTGCATCAGAAAGCAGCCTTCTTATTTTTCCTATGATGGCGCCTGCAAAGATTACTTCGTGCGAGAATGACTTGTATCCCTCCAGATACAGCAGTGCATCAGCAGCTTCTCTCATTGCCTCGTATGCGTTTTCCAGAGCATACTTTGGTTTGGAACCTGCCAGCAGCTCCCTGGATAATTCCAGCCGCTCCAAGCCGCCCTTAAGCGCAGATACGGAGAGGTTCCTGTCAGGGCTCTGCCTTTTTACATCGCCCCTTCTAAGGAAATAACCGAAGTCTTTCACCATGAGCCCTCTACCACTATGCCGTTTGCAAGGCTTGCCTTGAACTCCGGGCTTATCTTTGCCATCTCGACTTCGTGAATGCTTACGCTCCTGCCAAGAAACGCTTCATAGTTCTTCAGGTCAGGGCTTAGTCTTTTTCCTGTGACCACGGCCATGTCTATATCAGAGCTTTCAGTGTCCTCTCCCCTGGAAAAGCTGCCAAACAGGATTATGCACTTCGGATAGTTGTATGCCTTTGAGAGGTATTCAACTAATCCTGAGGAATAAATCTTTTCAAGGTTGTAGAGGCGCTTGCGCCTTGTGAAATCTGCGCTTTCCCTATTGGCAGTAACCTTGGTAACGACTTTTCCCTTGGTCTTTGCTACCAGCCCCAGCTTTGAAATGGCGTCTGTGGCAGCGATTATGGTGGGCATGGAAAGCCTCAGCATCCTGGAGAGCTCCCTGAGATGAAACTCCTTGGACGGGTACTCAAAAAAAGCCTCCAGAACCCTCTGCATGGTAGATTTTTCTATCATTTGATAGGTAAAAATACCAACTGATATTTAAATTTTATTGTGCTCAATTGATACTTTTCCAAAGCCTTCTTCCTTATAGCTTCCTTGTATGACTGCATAACACGTCTTTTATTGGCGCTATTCAATATAGCCTAAACTCTTCAACTTCTGCTTTACTCTGTCATTTGGTTCAACATATCCTGCTTTAGAAGGCGCTTCAGTTTTTTGCCAGGCATAAGGGAGTGGCACACCTCCTCTGACATCCGTTATATAAACATCATAATCTTTTCTGAAAGAGTTAATAATGCCTTCATCAGCGTTTAATTCTGACAAATCAGAAGTTTCATTCGGGTCATTCGCGAGTTCAAATAGGAGTTCTTTCCCATCTGTTTTCCTAACATATTTATAGCGCCCTTTTTTTATAGTTATATACATGGCTTTTGAAACCTTACCGGAAAATTCATCGTCTTCGTAATATAGTTGGGCACCATTTTTTCCTTTATTGAATAGATTAATTCCATCCAGACTTTGATTTACCTGCACGCTCCCTAATCCATTTATTTGCAAAATGGTTGGAAAAATATCGAGCAGTCCGACATTTTTGTCTATTCGTTCACTAAAAGGTTTTTTTGGCAATCTCATTATTATTGGAACCTTCATTACAGATTCAAATGGAACGCGGTGCATCAATCTTACACTAGTTGTTTCGAGATATTGTGTATAATTATGCCCATCGAAATTTTCAAAGAAAGATTCGCCATGGTCTGAAACAATAATTATTATTGTATTGTCAGTCAAATTAAATGAAGAAACTAACTTAAGAAATTTCCCGATTTCGTAATCCGTATACGCTACTTCACCATCATATAATGAAACCAGATAGTTCCTATCTTCATCAGGAATCTCCTTTGCATTGGTGAGAATTAACTGCTCAATATACGCCTCAGATCCATTTGCATGTCCCGAATAATTCTTGTAAAACAACGCATTATAAGGGGGTGGCGGATCATATGGAACGTGCACATTATATGTGTGCAAGAATAGGAAGAAAGGCTGTTTTTGTGCCAATCGCGTCATATTTTGTTCCAATAGGTAATAATTTGATTCATTTAGAGTATTAATCTCGTGGTATTCATTGAATCCTTGCCCAAATCCGTATCTGGAAGAAACATATCCGTCATCGGTTAGCGCAATTGTTGTGTAATTGCTCTGATTAAACACCTCTGCTAACATTGTCAGCTTGCCTGACAAGGGCTTAATGCCGCTTCTGTTATCAACAGGGTACAGTAAGTAATCCCAAACCCCTGTCTTGGAAGGATACACACCGCTAAGCATGCTTGCGTGTGAAGACAGCGTCCAAGGAGCTTGTGCAAAGGCATTCTCAAAAACAATAGCATCTTTTGCAAACTCATCAATGTTCGGTGACGTATTGCGGTAGTATCCGTACACTCCAAGATGGTCTGCTCGCAAAGTATCTATGCTTATCAGGATGACGTTGCAGTTTTTGCATGTATAATGATCGTCATTGAATGCCAGGAATCCTGCCAATTGTCGAGGACCTGTAACGGCCGCAAAAGTCAATACCAACAGAGCTAAGTACATAACTGCAAACGCAAAAACCTTCTTTTTATTAAACATTAAACAGCACCCGAATCATGTCGTTGGATTTTGTATTAGTAAGCGACATTGGTTTTAAGTCACATTCACTATTCTGCAAGGTCAGTTGCACCAAAGCTGCGCGCGTGTTATTTTCTCTTTCCCCCGCACCTAGCAATGGGAGAGAAACCCCAATTTGAACGAAGTTCAAATTGGCGAAATCGGGCTTTGCCCGAATTGTGTAAGTTCGCCCTTGTGAATCGCAGCCGACTTCCTGAGACCAATTATTCATGTCATTAACTATATAATCAAAATATTTAAAAATGTATTGATGGCAAATGCTCATTGGACAAGTAAACAATATATACCGTGCAGAAATTAAGGGCGCTCGGATACCTGTAAAAAAGTCGCCAGTAGCATATTGATTATAGCAGCAAAAAGGTTTGAGCTACTTAGCCGCCAAATTATTCAAAGCATTATAAAAAAATTCAAATTCCCGCTCATGCTTCTCTTTTTCTTTTTGCAAACAATATACGGATTTATAGATGCCTGATTTTTTGAGCAAAGCTTCACGCTCATACAACAATTTAAAGAGAGCATCCTTGACCGGTTTTGTTTTTTGAGCATAATGCCTATTCAGAGCTGCTCTAAGAGCTTTTTCTATTTTCACAAGTCTCAAAAGCTCGCCATTCTTTCCCGATTTCACAAAAGTATTGTTCTGTAGATTATTTTTCCTCTCCAAGATAGCATTAAGTTTTTCTTCTATAATGGTTCTACCAGAGTATTGCTGCGTAAGCTCATCTTTTAATTCATTCAAAAGAGCATCACAATTTGCCAATCTTTTAACTATGCCCTTTTCGGCGCATAACAAATCAATTTTCCTGTTTATTTTTTTTATTTTCCTGCCATAATACTCAATCATAACATTATAAAATTTTCCCATATTTAGTGCGTCGGGACTGCGCTTATCATTACAAAAATAAACCCAGCGCGCAGAAGTATGCGGATTCAATTGAAGCCTTCTCAGGGCCAAGATTTGTTTGCTCACTTCGGGCTTGTTATCCCCTGAAATTGTCAGTTGAATTTGGAATACGCCCGACTTAATCAATAACCTGACAATTTGAGGGATATATTCATAATTGGACTTGTTTATACTGCAATTCACTACCAAATGAACTTGATACATATTCAAAGTTTTTATCATATTACTTATGCGCCTAAATTCTTTTTTAATTTTTTTGAAGCTGCCAGATGCAGCTCTACCATAATTATAAAGATCAATCATGAAAGAATTAACGCCTGAATCAATCAGCTGCGACACAAATTTTACATCTGATAATTTTTTATCATTGGATCTTATTTGTATAACATTCTTATTCACAGCCTGTTTTATCATGGCAGGCAAATAGTTGGCTATATTGTTGCCTTCAAAAACCACATTCTTATACTTTCTTTGGGCGGATTTTGTCAAAATCCCGCGAGTATGAACCTGACCAAAATTCAGGCTTATATAAAGTGTATCTTCCGCCAACTTTACTATTTGCTCCGAGATTTTAGTATTGCCCGGTTTTATTCTTAATGCGGAAAAGCTTCGTTTCATATTATTAATAAGTTTTTTATTAGTGTATAATTTGTGAAGCAAGGGCTGTAGCTGCCAATACTCATTAATTACTATGGCTACACCTTTTCGTTCTAATAGTTTGGCATTTTCAATTGTAGCTTCTACAAATCTGTTACCCGGCATGATTATAGCCGGCGTCTTGGCCGCCACTATTTCGTTGCACATATTATATCCCGCTCTGGTGACAGCTAAATCCGAATCAGCCAAAATTTGAATAAAATCGGAATTGAATTTCTCAATTAATATGCGATCACTATAAGCATTGTGGTCTAAGTTCCCATTATAAAGAGGGCCGGTTATTATCCTGCACTCTACATCGGCAGTTGCGGAAACAAGGTTTTTACAAGCTTTAAGCGCATATTGAAAAAACGGCTCAGTATCATGCCAGCCCCCTCCTCCAGCAGACACTACAATTCTGAATTTTTTGTCTTTCCTTTTCCGCTTATTACAGTTTTTCACAATAGGCCCTACAAATTCAATACGTTTATCCTTTATTAAACCAAGAATGTTCTTACCAACTTTTAAATCTTCAAATTCTTTCTTGCTATACGGCAGGCACAAATAATCGAATTTGTCTAACATGGGCTCGTTCAGCATTGAAGCTAGGAACTTATTTGCATCTTTGCGCATAATGAACACATTTCTTATGCCCTGCAGACGGGCATGATGCACTAAAACCGTGGGAAATCTCCAGTCATACACAATAACATTTGGGCGAAAAGAATTTACAATGTTGACAAGGAGCTCGTCATATTCAAGGTAAGAAATATAGTTCTTTTCGTATGGCTTAAACAGAAGATTGGATTCGCTAAAAGGCAATAAGATGTAACCGAATTTTTCAACATCCAAAAGCTCTGTGAATTTTGAATTAGTCAAAAACAATATTTGAGAGTCGGGTCTCAACTTCCTTACTTCCTTTGCCACCAAAATCATCTTGTTAAGATGTCCTAGGCCTATCCCGTTTATTGCGTAAAATAATATTTTCATGCTTTAACCCCTTATTGACGTTTCTGACATAGTATATAAAAATTACGGATAAGCGAATAACCTCTTCAAAGTGACAAATGAACGAAAGATTTATAAAGGTTATTCGCATTTAAAGCCGCATGAACCTGGTCACAATAGTAAACAACGGTCATCCCATACATGTAGCCAGTCAAGGGTCCTTAAGGTTAAGAAGAGGTCCTGATGGCACGCATCAAGTAGAGAGAGGCATATTCTTGCCAGGTCCTGTAAGGGTTTCCCAAATGCCTGATGGTGCACCTTTTTACGAGCTTCCTGACGGCACAGGAATAATCCAGAGGGGTGGAGAAAGGCATATCCTGCCGCCGCCAAGACAGAATTACGGCACCACCGGACATTCTCCAAGCACTTACAAAGCAGGTCATGCTGTTCCAAACAGCAAAGCAGGACACATCAGGGCAGATTATATCAGAAATATAGGCTTAGTAACGACAGCAGGGGCAATTGTAGCGTCAGGCTTCCTTGCTGCGTGCAGTAGTTTTCTGGTATCTCCTAGCATAGGCACTCCTAATCCTGCAGCGCCAACACAAGCACCTGCTTCCGCATATCAAGGCAACGACCAGAAAGGGGCAGAAGGAAATACTTCTTACACACCTCCTGTAGCTCCTGTGCCTAACAGCCCGCCGAGGATTGTGGCAATCAATGCGTCTACACCATCAATTGTAGGGCGGGAAGTAAGATTGGAAGCGATAGTCGACGATGTTGATGGTGATCCTTTTGAAGTGTTTTGGGATCAGCTTAAAAATCCAGACAGGTATGCGGGAAGGGAATATGTTTCTAGTACGGGAATAGTTCTCCAAACAGATGGCACAATTGCGACTTTCACTCCGGACTGGCCTGGAAACTACAGGTTACAACTGACCGTAGCAGACAAGGATGGAGAATCCACACAAACTATAGATGTGCTGGTCAAGTTTGAAACGCCGCCGTTTGAGATAAGGAGCGTAGTCTTAGGTTTGTGGGGGCCCAACAATGAAACCTATATGGCTAAACCTTTAATTGACAGGGCAAAAAGATTGGGAGCAAACTACGTGTTAATAGAACCGCATTATCACCAAGCTACTATAAATGACAATGAAATGAAACCTTGCGATGAATTCCCTTACAACCCAGATAGGTGGTGCACTCCTATATCGGATAGCGAACTTAAGGAGTGGATTAGATATGCCAAATCGCAAGGTCTCGGTGTTATGTTCAAACTCATTATTGATAGCGATAAAGAAAACTCTGTTGGAGGTTCAAGAATAACTCCTTCAAACCCAGATTTATGGTTTGATAATTATAAAAAATTCGTTACTAATTACGCCACTATTGCGGAAGAGGAAGGTGTAGACGCAATGACTGTTGGCAATGAGTATGGCAATTTATTTCATCTCGATAGCAACTGGCGGAAGCTTATTAACGAAGTAAGAAAAGTTTATAATGGTCAACTCACTTATGCTGATGACAGGATGACACGTCCGGAGTGGCGACAACAGGTTGAGTTTTGGGGTTCGCTTGATTTGATGGGCCTTAATTCTTATTACAGAACCAGTAATATGAATAATAATCCAACCGTCGAAGGAATGCGAGAATTTATTCTTGCGGATATGAGAAAGGTTTTAGTGCCTCGCACTAAAAGATTTGGAAAGCCTCTACTAGTTACTGAACTAGGTAGGCAAGATTATGATGGGGCTAATTACGATTGGACATCTCCGAATAGGATTCCTGATACAGCTGAGCAAGCAGATTTGTGGGAAGCCCTATTTCAGGCACTTTACACAATAAAAAAAGTTGACGGGGTAAATGTATTGGGCACATCAGCATTCAAATATGATATAAGAAGATATACAGGTTTCCCTGGACTGGGCGGTTATGAGTTAAGAGAGCGCCCTGTAGAAAAACTCATAAACATATGGTATACCGGTGCGGAAACTGATGTTCTGTTCAATGATTAAGTTTTTGATAAATTCGTAAGGTTTTCTTTGCGCATACTGGCCAGTCAAAACGCCCCCTGACAATTGTTTTGGCCCTTCTGCTCATTGCTTTTCGCAAAGTCCTGTTGAAAAGGGCGGTTTTCAAACCATGAAGAATGCTTGCAGAATTGTGCGGATCTACAATAATGCCCATTTTCTCTTTTTTAATAATATCGGCACCACCAGCCATGCTGCTAATGACTACTGGTTTGCCACATGAACTTGCTTCTAAGAAGGATATGCCAAATGATTCTATATCCCCTTTTCTAGGCTCAGTTGAGGGCAAAATAAATACGTCACAGAGAGAGTAAAATTGAGGCAATTTCTCATACTCGACAGGACCTAAAAATGTGACCCTATCAGAAACTTTAAACCGAAGGGCCTTTGATTTCAATTTCTTTAAGTAACTATGGTCATAAAAAGGGCCTACTATTAAAAAGGCAGTTTTCTTCAATAAGGGCAACACTCTAATTACTGCTTCAAGATTTTTCATGGGCACAACACGGCACGTAGTTAATATTATCTTGTAACCCTTTGGAATTTGAAGCATCTTCGTCAGCGCATTATTAGGAACCTTTGGTCTAAACAACTTCACATTAGTGCCGTGATGAATGATTTCAACATTATTGCCGATACCACAGAGGAGCAGTCTTTTCTTCACCATTTCGCTAACTGCAATAACAGCATCAGCAGCTTCCATGCCAGAAATTATTTTCTGTTTACTGACATTAATCCATGTATGCAAAAAATCCTTTCCATGCGCTGTAACAACAACCTTAAACCCTTCCGCTTTAAGCGCAGGCACCATATAAGAAAGACCTGCATTGAGTATATGGACGACATCAGGCTTCATTGATCCGCATACGCGCAATACAGAACCCAAATCAACATCAGCAAGATCGCATAAAAGAGGAACAATAGCCACTCCATCAATACGCCGCCTATAATCAGAAACCTCATCAGGAATGCGCGTAATGAGAAATACGTCATGTGCCCTTTTAAAGTAAGATGCAAGCTCAAATGCATAAGTTTCCATGCCTCCTATATGAGGCAGGAATTCCCTTGCAACCAATAAGATTCTCATCTTATAGACTCCTAAGCTGGGCATCTATTTCATTTATTTCAGCGGAAAAGAGCTGTTTTTTGTCATTTATCCGCTTTATTTTTCCTTTCAGCCCAGAACGAATTAACAATTCGTCTTTTGCATTTATCACCCTTAGTAATTCTTCTTTTAATGGTTTTATTGAATTTGAATAATAAGACTCGTAGGCACTCTTCAATGGGCTGATTTTATTCTCAAATTTTAAAAATTGATGAAAAAGCCTGTCTTCAATAAGCGCAGCATCTCTTGTTTTCATCATATCTGTAATTGTGGCGGCAATAAGTTCTGGACTACTATATAAATGTGCAATTAATCTTGAAATTTTAGAATCCAAAGCGACCAAATTAATTTCTTTAGAACTAGCTCGTCTCATAACAGCCACCCTCTCCTCTTTTGCCGTTTCCAATGACTCTTCAAATACATTATAATTAGAATATGCTTCAGCGAAACGCGTTTGAAGATCTGCAATCTTATCATCATATAATGTAAGCAGCTTTTTGATTCGCGATGAATCAAGAAGCGCATTTTCGCTGTAGTCCAAGCTCACTATTTTTGAAGATGCATCAACACGCATAAGCTGATAATGGCGCCTTAAATTAAGTGACTGCATGCAATATGGCGATTGTGTGAAATATATGTATTTGTGAATGCCAGTTTTCCCGTAAAGAATTTTACCAATAAACTGTTTTTGCTCTGAGGCATCCTTTTTCAGGTCACTAACTATTAATTGGACGTGGCGAAGACCAATATTCGTAAGAAATTTTAACACGCCATAAGCATTATTAAGATTGTCATCAGTAATATAATGATTCGCAACAACATGCGCCTTTTTTTGCAGAAGCATTTTTATGCAATCGAGCATAGCATAAAAATCGCCCTTCTTTTTATAGACCGAATCATGATCTTTTGCAACGCGACCATAAATATCAACCATAAAGGAATTAACACCCCCCTTAATAAGCTCATCAAGAAACGCTTCTTTACTCAACGAAGGATCATTAGTATGCAACTGGACAACCTTAAGTTTGGCTTTGCTTCTGATTGAATTCAAATACTTAATGAAATGGCGAGGAATCTTTCTGCCATTGAAAACAATATTTGTGTATCTAGAAATACTTCTGATAGAGGGGAACTTTTCACCAAAATTCACGTATAGAGTATTTTCCAACAAGCTTACAACGTTCCTTGCAAAAACATCAGTTCCCCGCAAAAGCCTGAATTTTTTGTAACTGGCCCGCATCTTGTTTATAACCGCTCTGTTTTTGTATATATATGAGAGCCTGCTGAAAATATCGCGCGTGTCATTAAGAACTTCAGCTAATCCTTTTTTCTTCATGTATATCGCTCGCTCTTTTTGGTCTTCTATATACCTAAACGCAGGAACGAGGAGGGCAGGCGTCTTTGTAAGCATAAGTTCATTACAGATGCTATACCCCGAATTAGAAATGACTAAATCGGATTGTTGCATCAAACTCAGAAGATCATAAACAAAGTCTTCAACAATCAGCCTATTATCGACAGCGGCAAATTGGCGGTAATAAAAAGGACCCGTGATGATTCTGCAATAAACGTCAGAATATTTATCCCTGAGCTTTTTACAGGCATCATACGCTCGATTAAGAAATTTATTTGCATCGTACCACCCGCCACCGCCACCAAGAACAAGAATGTTGAACCCCCGTGGATTTTCTTCCTTCTTCAATACCTCATCACGATTACGAACGATGGGACCACCTATAATCACCCCTCTCTTCTTAAGCGTGTTTATAATGGTTTTAGTGATACCGGTAGTAAGAAGATAATCTTCTGTCAACGGAACAAAAATAAAATCTACGTTCTTAAGAGAAGACTTATTAATAAAATCAGAATAGCCCTTAATCGTTGGATCAGTCCAGATTAATATATTTTTAATACCTTTGTCGTAAGCATAATTTATAGACATGTCAGGAGAAATCCATTCGTAAACAACTGCATCTGGAGCATATACCTTTATTATGCTGTTAAAAAATTGAGCATATTGGTAATAAGATAAAGTGGGATTAGAGATTTTAGTGGTTATATCAAGCTCATGCAAAGGAAGCTGGATAAAGTTAAATCCCTTTTTTCCCAGCAATCCGGTAAATCTTGAGTTGGTAACAAATAAAAAATCCCAATCTGGCCTGACCTTTCTTATAGCTTCGGCTGCAGCCACTGTTACGTTAACATGACCAAAGCCCACCCCATTTATGGCATAGAATAGTATTTTCATATTATCCCAGAAATCCTCATTTAGAGGTAATATATAAAACTACCGCTCACAAAAGCCGCTCGGGAAATTTACAAATAAATATTTAAATACGTACTAAAGTGATACTTATATGAATCTGCTCTTTTATGCTGTCAATGGGGGTTTAGGACATATTAGCAGAACAATAACCTTAATGAAGGAAATAAAAAAGCACAACAATAAGCACGAGTTATACTTGACCACGTATTCTAAATTTGCTGAAAAGCTTATGCCCAAAAAAATGGCTAAAGTCATAATGCTGCCAGATTATACTATAGACAGAGTGCATTTTTTCCAGAAGCTTACAGCGGCGGTTAGGAGATATAACCCCGGAATAATAGTATACGATCCTGCACCAGATACCTTTCCTGCCATTATGCACCTGAGCGGCATAAAAAACATTTTAATCCTCAGAAAATTTGATAATGTAACTTTAAATTTTTTTACGATGACCGAACCGAAATATTTTGACAGGATAATTATGCCACATGAAGGGAATGAACTTAAAAACTTAGCGCCAGAGAATTTATTTAAAAAACTTATGGGCAGTGGAAGGATTGCATTCGTCGGACCTATTGTCAAAAAGTTGGATAAAAATTTATTGAAAAAGGTAAAAGATAAATACAGAATAACAGAGAAGGATTTCACCATCCTAGTAAGTGCTGGCGGAGGTGGCCACCAAGGAATGAATGAAACATTTATCAAAGAAGCGCTGAAAGCAATTTCTTATTGCAAGGAAAAAATAAAAAACATAAAACCCATAGTTATTTTAGGCCCTTACTATAATAAAAAAATTAAAAATAAAAACGAAGCGATTATCAAAACTTTTGAACCAAATTTGATTGAGCTGATCAGTTTATCAAATTTATTCATAACACACGCAGGCTACAATTCCGTGAATGAAGCCATTAAAGCTAAAACGCCATCAATAATAATTCCAATGCACGATTGGCCAACTTTCCCTGAAAGGCAACTTGATAATGCAGCAAAAATTGAAAAGAACAGATTGGGTGTCGTGTTAAGAACCTGTGAATCAAAAACACTGACTAAGATTGTCCTAAGGTTTTATAAAGACAAAAAGTTTTATAATAAAATAAAAAGCAATTTAAACGCATATGAGTTTGAAGAAGGGAATGAAAAAGCCGCTAAAATAATTTTGGAGATTGCAAAAAATGTCAAAAGATAAGCTAATTGATTCATTTGAGGATTATTGGAAAATTGAGGGAACACTCAATGTATTAATAAAAAATTCAAAATTGGAAGCCATCCATAAAACTTTGGAGGATATCGATAGAGAAAAAAGCATACGGTGGGCTCAAATAAAGCCGCTTTTTGACAAAATTCACCTAATTGAAGCCAAACAGAACCTGCTTAAAAAAGAGGCCGCGTATAATGAGCTCGAAATGCTAGTTAACAAGAAGGAACATACAATTAAAAGACTGGATAAACTGCACAGGGCAAATAAGACTCTGAGGGACAAAATCAGAATGTTAGAAAAACATAATGCTGAATTAGTACAAAGAAAGGAAAATTTATTATGCAATAGGCAAAAAATGTTTTTTGCACTTGAAAAAAATATTGAGAGCACTACGAAAGAATATGAGAAAAGTTTCAATATGCACCTGGAACCAGTACTGGTAGAGATAGGCATATTATCGCATCAACAAAAACTAACCAGAGATGATAAAACTAAAAGGATGTGTGAAGAGCTTGAACAGAAGAAAAAGGCACTGGAGATTTTAAAGAACACTATTTGGGAAAAACGATTAAAACATTTGGATGGAAAATTGCACGAATTAAAAGGCCGGAGATCATTACTATTAAAAGAGGCGAGTATTTTTAATCAATGGAACAACTACGAAAGAAAAATTGAAAAAATCCAAACATGTATCAACCGCTTGGAAAGCCAAAGTTCACGCTATTATAATAAACACATACTTCCTATGCAGCTGCAACTGGATAAAATCGATCAAAAGAAAAAGGCATTCGTCAAAGGAAAAATTTTTATGCGCTGGAAAAAAGACTGGTCCGCCCTTGAGAAGAGGAAGAAAAACATTGAACTAAAAATAAAAAATTACATGAAAAAATATATAGAACTGCTTGATAAAAAACATGGCACATATTTAATGAAGAAAGAACTGATATTGAAAAAGTCGGGCAATTTAAATAAATATGAAAACTTAATAGCAAAAAAAACACAATTACTGACAAAAATAGAATTGTCAAAAATCGATTGAGGAGTCTTGATCGTCTTTCAGACAGAGACCACCCCCTATGCCCACCAGCTCATCGCAGAAAAGCTTTATAACGAAGTGAATTGGACCGAACTTTGCAGCAAAGCTTTCAACAGCTCATTATCCGCATCTTAAAGGAATAGACAAAAGCTAATACCCGCCATGCGCCACTTCTCCTCTTATAGTCGCTATCTTGTCTGTTATCGTTTTTGTCAGCGTTATAGGCCCCGACTCCACGTTCTTAGCAGAAAGCAGCGCTGCCACAGCGGCTGTGCCCACAATAGCTCCCATTGTCAGGAGGGAGTGCTTGGATATCCTGCCGCGTTCTCCGCGGATGAAGGCTTTGAGCTTCCTGCCGGCAATGCTTCTTGCTGCCTTTATGCCTGTTTTCCTTTCTTTTTTGTGCTTCAAGGGGAATCACCCTAAGGGTATACAAGCTTTGTGCAGGCGCAGGTTTATATAGTTTTTGGTAGGCGTAATGTAACCGCTGTTGTGTAAGGCTGACCGTGCCTGAGTAAAGCTCAGGTCTTTTTCTCACCCGCCTTGCCTAAGCAGGGCGGGGAAAAAAGAGCCTGTTAAGGCCAAGAAGAGCATCGTGCGCTTGGCATGTTTTTGGGAAAGATTACAAGAGAGCGCATAGCTTCTCCAAAAAAGCGGTCTGAGCTCGTTCAAGAATCGGTAAATATTCAGGATAACCTTGCCGTATTGCCTCATAGATAAGTGGATCATTAGCCATGCCTTCTTCAATCCATAAACGTATCGCTACCGGGTCAACAGCATGCTGTTCCAAGAGTGATACTGCTTCCCCTACAGTTTGGGCATGATACGTATCCCTTAAATAAGCCAATTGCCCTATGCTGCGCTGAATACCACTTACTGTGTCCGGATGCAGATGTGCATCTGAGTGAGCTGCAGCCGCTATAAACTTGGAGGTCATAATCTTTTCCTGAAGGAACGTCTAGTTCTGCTGTGAGCTTTCCTGAGGAAGGCAGGTCCCATTTGGACCAGTCTATATCTCCTTTATAGTCTATGTAAGCAGAATACCATGCGTTGAGTTCTAGGTTGTCAGCCCTGCTGCAGACGTTGTCATCCTGTACCGATACGTTTTGTGATGATTCTGGCACTTCCCTTATTACGGGTATATCTGTTTCATTAGGGCCGATTATGGAAATTTTTCCGTCTTTGGAAACATTGATGATTACCTCGCTTACAGCGGCAGATCTGATTTTGGCATCTCTGCTTTCTACAGTAGCGGGAGTTACTGTGGCAGATTCTGCTGGACTCAGGTAAGAAATACTTGCTGCTTGGCTTACAGGCAAGGTGAGTATAAGAAAGAACATCAAGGCAAATACAAAAAAATCGCTCCCTTTTCTGGTTAAAGTCATAAGACTCAACCTTTAGCGCTTAAACCAGCTCAGGATTATTGTCACAAGCGATTTTCTCTCTTTCTGCTGCACTGGTGCTGGCGAACCGCTTTCAGACCCGCTTTTCTCTTCATTAGTGGGTTTTATAGCGACCGGGCTTCTTGAATCTTTTCCTACATTGACGGAAATTCCTTTATCAGAGGCCTTTGATTCTTGGCGCAGCGGCTCTGTTTCTGCTGGCAGAGCAACTGCTGTTGCTTTATCACCCTGCTGCGTATCAACACTATCAAATGCAGGAACTTCAACCTTGCCTCCATGCTGCGAAGATGAGGACTCTGCCATACTTGTACTGTTGGAAGACGCGCTGGGCTGTGAAGAAATGTTCACCCTTCCTTCAGATTGGGCGGATGATGAACCTGACACGACTGTGGAGTTTCCAGAAGGGCTTCCTGATGCTGGAACTGCTACTTTGCCACCCTGACTGGCCTTGGAGGTGGTTGGTGTGACCGGTGATTCCTTTTCCGGATTATATGGCAGTACAGTGACCTTCTTACTGTCAGTTTTGGCAACGCCAGTTACCTTAGCAGTGCCATTGCTACCGGGTTCATTGAGTGCTCCTGCTTTTTTTTCTTGAGGCACGGCAACAGCGGTAGCGGCAGCCGTATTTTCAGCAATAACCTGATAGGCCATCGCGAGCGCCAGAATCACAACTATACCTACTGAAAAGAATCCTCGCCATTTTTCCATTTTTCACACACCCAAGCTTTCGCCCCAAAAACACAAAATACCGGCACCATAATGGCTGAAAGCTTAGTAAGAAGTAACAGTATATATAGCTTCTGTATCAAGTTTATATAAAACAGGAAATTTATCCGGAAAGCTTGCGAATCGTGTCAAAACAGCCCAGCCACAAAGCTCACAAGGTCGCCCCGCGCCACAATTGTTGCCAGCACTCCTACGAACATCATGGGCGCGAAAGGCATTGTCTGCTGCACTCGCATGGCGTTGAAGCTCAGCTTGCCTTCCTTGTGGAGCTTTTTTAGCTTGTTTATTGCCTTTTCTGTGAGGTTTGGGCTTGTGAGAATTGCTGTGCCGGAATCGTGGCTGTTTTGCCCAAAGAATGCCTTGAATGGCTGTTTTGCGGGCTGGGTGTGATAAGCGCCTGTCGTCTCGTCGCGGCTTACCTGCTCTGCTGCACGCATCCCGGGCACAAGCTTGGCTATCTCTATAGGGGCTGAGTAGAAAGCCATTGACAGGTGCAGAATAAGCCTTATGGCCGTGAATAGTGCGAGCACAAGCAGAAATGACAGCGCAAACCCGTAAGTAAGCGCTGCTGCGTATTCAAAGTTTATGTGGAGTATGCTCAGTATTAGGGAGATTATGAGCAGCCTTTCCTGGCTTATGAGGCGCAGGGCAGGGTATATGAGCAGCAGCATTGCCAGGCTTATGAGTAGGTTGTGCGGCAGGTTGAAAGCCTTGAATATTGCCTGTACAAGCCATGAGAAGCCGAATATGAACAGGCCCGAGTTAACCACGTTTCTCAATGAGAGGAACTTTTTGACTTCCTGCACCTTTTCTCTGGCTGTGCCATGCCTTAAAAGCCCGAGCCCGAGGAGCAGGGCTGAGATTACGAGCGTGTTCAGAAGTATGCTGAATGCAGGGAAGTAGAAGAAGTAGTTTGTCCTGTATATTGTGAGCGGCACTATTGCCGCATAAGCAAGGAAAAGCTTTGCGTCAGCCGCGTTCCAGAGCCTGAGCTGCCATACAATGACTCCTGTTATGAGGGCGAAGGTTACGTTGAGTACGAAGATGAAGAAGTAGTTGGTGTTTATGCCTGCGCCGCTGAAATAATAGAATGCCGAGACAAGCATTAGCGACAGCATGGAATAAATCAGCGCAGCAACTATCCACTTGTTCCTTATCAGCCCTGTGCGCATGTCTTCGTGGGACGTTACGAGCCCGAAAAGCGCTATGAACGGGACCAATGCGAGTTCTATGGGCTGTATGGGCATTTGGGCTGTTAGTCATGCATGTTTTAAAAATATTTAGCAATTCGCACAAGAATGTTTGATAATTTATGCGAATTGCTATTATGTTTACAATTGTTCACTGTACTGAACAATTTCTCTAAAAAGTGTTCAGTAGAGTAGAAAGCTTTAAATACCTGCGCCTTTGAAGGCTGCCATATGATGCGCAAAGAGCTTTTGAAGGAAGTGCTTGCAGAGCAGAGGAGAAGGATAGAGCGGTTGAAGGAAGAATACCTGGTCACAAGGGAGAAGATTGGCGAGGTTAGGAGCTTTGCAGGAACAAGGCACAGTATAGTGGTAACTGGCATAAGGAGGTGTGGCAAGTCTGTATTGCTTGCGGAAATAATAAGCAGCCTCTTTGAAAAATACTATTACGTCAATTTTGAGGATGAAAGGCTGGCAGCTTTCGGGCTGGAGGACTTCACCAGGCTGTATGAAGCCTGCATAGAGCTGTTCGGTGAATGTAGAACATTCTTTCTTGATGAAGTGCAGAACGTGGTAGGGTGGGAAAAATGGGTGAGGCGCATGTATGATGACGGCTTCAAGTTCTTCATAACAGGCTCAAACGCCAGGCTGCTGAGCAGGGAGTTGGCAACATCCCTTACAGGCAGAAAGTTGCAGGTTGAACTGTTCCCGTTCAGTTTCAGGGAATTTCTTGAGTTTCGAAAATTCGGGCTGAAAAGAATGGATGATTACATAACAGAAAGGAGGGCTGCCATAATAAGCCGATTGTCAGAATATCTCCGGGATGGGGGGTTTCCCGAATACCTGAAAGACAGGAAAATAGAGATACTGCAGGAGTATTTCAATGACATAATACAAAGGGATATAGTTGAGAGGTACAGGCTCAAAAGCGGCAGGGAGTTGAAAGGGTTGGCATCGTATCTTTTGACAAATACGGCAAACCCGGCAACCTATAACGGGCTAAAAAAGGCAACCGGGGAACTAAGCATCAACACAATAATCAGGTATGTGGAATATTTAGAGGATGCATACCTGATATTCACTGTTCCTTTTTTTAGCTATTCGCTAAAAAGGCAGGCTGCAAGCCCGTTTAAGGTCTATGCTATTGACACGGGTTTGCGCAACGCGATAGGTTTCCGGTTTAGCAGGGATGCTGGCAGGATTTATGAAACTGCCGTGGCAATTGAGCTGAAAAGGAGGAAGCTTGAAGTTTATTATTGGAAAGATGCAAAACAGAGAGAGGTGGACTTTGTCATCAGGGACAGGGCAAAGATAAGTGAACTGGTGCAGGTTTGCCATGAAATCAGCGATGTTGAGGTTAAAAACAGGGAAATATCGGCTTTACTCAGCGCAAGCAGGGAATTGAGGTGCAATAACCTGCGCATAATAACGGATGAAGCAGAAGGCGAGGAGAAAGTCGGAGGAAAGATTATAAAGCTGACGCCGCTGTGGAAATGGCTGCTTAAAGGCAGTTGAAAATCACGCCCCTTCCTTTCCTTTCTTCCTTGAGAACAGGTAAACCGCTACGCCTGCTGCTGCGAGGACTACTATTCCTATTGCGATTATGTTTACTATTGGCAGCCCTTTTAGGGTTTCCAGTGTTGGCAGCAGCGAGGGCTTCCCTGTTCCTGATGCTTCTTCTCCAGCCTTTCCTGTTTCGTTCCCTGTTTCGCCTGTTGTCTGTGTTGCATTAGTTGCTGTTTCGTTCCCTGCTCCTGAAGAAGGTGTTTTGGCTGCTGCTGCTTCGCCTGCGACGGCAAATGTGCTGAAGCCGGGGGATGCTGCCTCATAGTTCACGTTTATTGTGTCTTCTCCTGTTATGGTCGTTGCGAGCTTGTTCCATTTGCCACCAGAATACCTGTATAACGCTACCTTGTCGCGTATGACGCCGTTGGCTATCAGCCACTTGCTTTGCACGCTGAACTGTATTACTACTGACTTGATTTCTGCTGCGGCAATGCTCGTTGTGCCAACGTCAAGGTACTGGTAAGCTGTGCCCGGGGATGCTCCTGTTGTTGCTGGCGCTTTGTCCAGCTTTGTGATTGTGACCTCTGCATTCTTTACAGTTGACGCAGCGTCAATCGTGAGTTTCCTGAACGCTATGCTGGTCTTTGCTATGTTCATTACGTTGAGCCCTGCTGGCATCTCGCTCCACAGCTTGCTGACTTTCTCTGTTGTGGTATTTGTGCCTCCTCCGCCTCCTGAACTGCTTCCGCCGCCTCCTGAGCTGCTTCCGCCGCTTTCTGATGATGTTGTGAAGCTGTTTGGCCCTGTTGTGTTGCAGTTGCCGTTGTTGTCGCAGGCGGTTATGTTGTAGTAGTACGTTGTTGCTGCCGTGAGCCCGCTCAGTGATATGCTGTGGCCTGTGCTGAACCCTGTCTCTGTCTGGTTTGGTCGTGTGAAGGACGTTGAGCTTGTGCCGTGGCTGAGGGTTGTGTTTGTGCGCTCGTTTGTTGTCCATGTGAGTATTATTGATGATGTCGTTGGTGATGACGAGCTCGGGGTCTGGTTAAATGATGGCTTTGTCAAATCGTTTATCCTTATTGCCTGCACTGTTGAGCTTCCTATGTCGTTTGTTTCGCTGTTTGTGCAGGAAATATTATATGAATGGCTTCCGTTGGCAAGTGATTGGTTTGCTGTGAATGTGAGCAGGGTTGCGTTGCTTGCGTTGTCCATCACGTAAGAGGTTCCGTTTATCCTTAAAGTGCAGGACTGGTTTGTATCGTTGAGCGTGAAGAGCCTGAAGCTTATGTCAGGTGTTATGTCAGTTGTGACGTTGTCGTTGCCTGGGTTGGTTATGTTGATGGCATCAACCCAGATAATATCTGTGAACGAGGCGACAGGTGAAAGGTTTGAGAGGGTGATGTTGAATGTGACGCGCTCGGCAACCGGCGATGTAAAGTTGATTTCTATCTTGAACTGGTGTACGGTGTTGTTGAGCCTGCCTGAATCCACGATGCTGAAGTTGTAGTTGGTTATGTTTGTCAGGTTATTCTTTGGTGCCGGAATCCAGTTGAGTGCGTGTGAGAGATTTGCGTAGGATATGTTGTATGTGGCGTTTGCAGTTGTGTCGTTGAGGCTTACTATTACGTCGAAAACGCCTGACTGGTTGGACTGGTAGTTTGTGACGTTGAAGTAGACTGTGCAGGACGGGTAGCACTGGTAAGATGACCTGTCAGATTTTATCTCTACTCCGGAGTCGTTCACCCCGTATGCTGAGAAGCCGCCTAAGCCGTAGGTTGGAACCCTTATGGTTGTGTAGTTTGTGCCCTGCTTGACAATGGTGATGTTTGACGTGACATCAGTGCATCCTGAGCCGTTTAAGTCGCACTTTATGATGCGGTTGCCTACCTTGCTGATGTTTATCAGGACAGAGTCTATGCCCAGGATTTGTGCCATTTCCTGCCACTTCGTGCCGTTCATGCCCACAAGCAGCCTTGTGTCTGTCCTGCCGCCCCTTGTCTCGTTGACCTGTGTTGTCTGTATCATGTCTGTCATGTTTATTGAGGTTGCCTTGGCTATGTCAACGCCTTCAAACTGTATGTTCCACGGGCTTGTTGAGCCATTGAATGTGGCGTTTGCGTTATCAAACTTCAGGGTTGTGTTGGATATGTAGCTGATGTTCCTTATGCTGAAGTGCAAATACTCGCTACCATTGAAGTAAGTCAGGTTGAGCCCTGACATGCCCGCTCCCCCTTTTGGGTCAAACAGTATGCCGAAGTTGAAGTTTGTTGTGCCGCTGCCTTTGGTTGTGAAGTTGAGGCATGCGCTTATTGCGCAGTTGCCTGAAAGGTCGCAGTTGGTTGTCCTGTAGTAATAGGTTGTGTTTGCCTTTAAGGGAGCGATACTTGAGTCGGTTATGCTGGTGTTGTCAAAGTTTATTGAGTGCCATGGCTTGTAGCGGTCAAACTCAAAGACGCCTCCTCCTGAAACTGTGCTTGTGAGGGTTGCAAGGGATGTTGTGCACGCGCTTGTTGTGTTGTAGAAGTTAACTGAGAGGTTTGAGGGCTCGCTGGTGCTCTGCCTGAGCATGGCAAACCTGTCAAACGTGTCAATTATGCTGCTTAATATCCTTGGCGCTGTCTTGTCGTTTGCGAGCAGCGCTGCCCTGTTGCCTGAGCACCATGGCGCCTGGACGCAGTCTGTGTCGTCGCAGTTTGCTGTGCCGTCCTGATCCTCGTCAGGGCTTCCGGGCGCGCAGTCCTCAAACGGCGTGAATCTTCCTCCGCCGAGCTTTGCAAAGGCTGTTCCGCATGCGAACGGGTTCTTGTCGCAGTCAGGGGGCACGAAGTCAATAGCGCCGGGGGTGTAGGTTGCGTTTATTATGCTGTCATTAGCCCTTGCCGCAGAAGCCGTGAAATTGTCAGCGGTTGCTACGTGGTAAACGATGGATGTCTTCGGGTTGCCTATGTCTGTCAACGGCACCACCATTATTGTTGCGCCGAACATGCACATCGGAGCCATGCCAGCCTGGAAAGGATTGGCTGGCGTGGAGAGCTTGGCAGGGTAAAGCCCGAATATTGTGGTGTTTGTGGTAAGGCATCTATATGCCTGCCTTGTCTCTACAAGCCTTGCTGTTGTGCTGTTGTATGAGATGTTGTATACGAACTGGTATTCTATTCCTGATGCGTTTTGCGTGCTTATGTTTGCTATGCATCCTGTGCTGGTGTTTGAGTCTGTGTCAAGGAAGTAGTAGTAAAGCCCTGTTCCGTTGACGCTGTTCGGGCAGACAGCAGAGGCGGAGCCGTTCTGCAGCATCATGCCCATGCCTATGGATTTGCCCATGTCCTTGAACGCAAAGGACATTATGTTCAGCCATGTGTAGCCTGCTGATGGCTCATTTGCTGCGTCAAGGTCGTCCTTGAGCCTTTGTGGCGGTCCGGGCTTGTCATCCATGCCCTTCATGGAGTCAAACGTCATCGCCTGCTCCTTGTTGCAGTTCAGGCCGGAAGGTGTTTCCTGGCATATGCCGAACTGCTTCATCTGCTCAACAAAGCCGCGGTCTGTAAGTATCTTCTTGTCAAATTCTCCTCCTCCGCAGAACTTGTCAGAGGAGCACATAGGGTCCTTGCAGTCAGTGAGCCCGTTGTTGTTGTTGTCTGCGCCGTCAAAGCACGAATACTCTGTGTTTGGGAGGTTCATGTAGCAGAAGCTGCTGGTGTTTTCCCATGCGCACATGCCCACGTTTGCAGGGCTGATGCAGCCTGTGGCGTTGCAGTTGAAGCATTGCGTTGTTTCCGTGTTGGGCCCGCAGCCCTTCATAGTGGTTCCTGCCTCTGTGCAGAATGACTCGCTTCTCACAGGGTCTGTAAGCCAGACGCATCCTCCGGAAGCCCTGCTGCTGGTGCAGGAATTCTGTCCCATGCAGTCAATGCATTCTGAATCGCAATTTCCGCCGTACTTGAACTTTCCGAAGTCCTCTGTGCAGAAGCTTCCTGACCACTGGCAGGTGCTTCTTGCTCCCGTATTGCAGTCGCCCTGAGTAGAGCATGCGCCGCAGAAGTCCGAGCAGCCATAGCTGCCTGAGTCCCCGAAATTGGGCCTACAGTGGTTAAAGTCTGATTCCCAGACGCAGCTGAAGTTTCCGTTACGCGAGCCATTTGTGCAGTAGCTTTCATTATTAAAGGCGCCGCAGCCTCCTTCCCTGAACATGAAGCTGGAATTGCCGGATTTTTCAAAAAAGGAGCCGCCGCCAAAGCCCATATCGTTAAACTCTTCCCTGTTTGCGCCCAGAAGGTCAATCGGAAAATTAGCCTTTGACACAACATTGAATGTGAGAACAGACCACTTCAGTTGCGACTTGTTTATTGCAACTCTTATTGTTGATGGGTCTGCGTCGCAAACGCCATTTACATTCTTGGATATGTTGACGAAGACAGTCACGTTGTTGGATAAGTTGAAGCACTGGCCTGCGCTGCATGGGCCTGACACTGTGCTGCTGTTGAATATCCGAAGGGAGCCGTTGCCTGACACATTAACGATGATATGGTAATCTGAGCCAGGATAACAAGGATCGCCTGAAGCAGGCCTGCAGCCTGTGCTCATGTTGCCGTCAGCGTCAAACTCTATCTCAAGAGCCAGGTTGCTGTTGCTGCTGCAGAAGCTCGCGTTGGAAAAGTTTTTGCCCGTTATCTTCCAGGCCAGAAAGTTTGAGTCCTGCGTTACCCATGTGGCGCGAAGGTCCCATGTGGGGGCGCAGTTGGCAGAGAAAAACGGGTTGGAACAGTTGACAAACCTGTCAAACTTGCCGTCGCCGTTGCTCGCATAAGGCAGGCCGGAAAAGTCAAAGTTTGCCCAGTTGAGGCTGCCGTTGTTTATTGGGGCAGGGTTAACCACTCCATTAAACTCGCCCTGCGGCTCGTCTATGCTCATTATGAGCCGTGAGCCTGCAAGGACAAGTGTAACCATGAGAACTGCAAGAAGAAGAATTCTTGCTGTATTGAATACACCTCTTTTAAGCGCTGACTTTATCATGTTCCCCGAAAAAGTATGGATGAATGCATATTAATCAGGGCAGAGGTATTTAAAGCTTTCGCTTCCTTTTCCGCAGAGAATAACTCACGTAGGCTATTGCTGCAGCCGCCAGTAAGATTCCTATAAGTGTAGCAACCAGTATCATGCCAAGGTCTATGGACATGAAGCCCTTTTCAGGCATCCTTACTGCTGCCTCTTTTGTGGTGCTGGCTATGGTGCTGGCTGTAATGGCAGGAGTTGTTGTGTTTATGGCGGCGGTGCCTGTTTTGCCTGTATTTGTTTTATTAGTTTTATCTGCTGCTGGCTTGTCATCTGGCTTCGTCTTTTTTGCAGTGATGGAAAACACCGAGAACCCGGGACTTTCTGCCGAGTATGAGTAAGCCAGCTCTGTCTCGTTCAGAGGCGTTATAGGCAGTTCGTTCCATACGCCTTCCTTTAGCCTCTTCAGCCGTACAAGCGTTTTGTCATAGCCGTTGTCCGCTATCCATGACTTGTTGACTTTGAAGTCAATAAGCGCGTAGCTTATGCCTGAGTCGCTTATTGCTGTTGACGGCTGCACCTTTATGTACTGGTAAACATTGTCTAAGTCGTACTGAGCTGCTGCTGTTGTGTTCAGCGGCTCAACATAAATGCTTAATGCCTTGTAGTCTGCGCTGGTTGTGAAGCTTATCCTTGTCAGAGCTATTGAAGGGCTGCTTATTTTCATTGTGTTTGCGCTTCCTGCAGCTACTTGAGTGAAGATGTAAGTTGCTCTTGCAGGATTGGGAGTGACGCCGCCTCCGCCTCCTGAGCTGCTTCCGCCGCCACCTCCACCGCCACCTCCTGAACTGCTTCCGCCGCCGCACCCTTCATCTGTCTGCCCGTTGCAGTTGTTGTCAAGGTTGTCGTTGCACACCTCAGGCGCTCCTGAGTAGACGTTTGCCCTTATGTCGTCGCAGTCAGAGCCATTTCCGCACCCATTGGCGTAGTAGCCGTCAGAGTCGCTGTCAGGGCACTGCTGCTTTGCCGCACTGAACCTTAGTCCCGACATTTTGTAGTATGTGTTGTTCAGCGTGTTGTTGACAAGAGAGCAACTGTAGCTTCCGTTGCTGCCGGGGCAGCTTATCAGCGTCTCATTAAGAGAGTTGCAGCTGCTGCTGATGTTGCTTATGCCTGCAACATCTGCATCCTTTACGCAGACAGTGGATATCGTATTATTCACTGCCAGCATGCTTACGTTCTTTGTCCTGTTCTGCTCAAGCACGAGCCCTTTTACGAGAACTGCGCCGTACGTGCTGTTGGGCGGCTGCACGTCTATGGTGAAGTTAAGGTAAAGCGTTGCGTTTGTGAAGTTCCAGTAGAACTCCATTATGCTTATTGAGCCGTTGCTTATGTTGACGAGGAATGTTCCGTTAAAGCTTTGTGACAGGTTGCTGCTTCCGTTTACGGTTATGTTTATGAGCGTTGAGTTTATGTTTTCTGTGGCGTTTATGAATGACGCGTTTGTGCCAAGCAGGTAGTCTGTAGTGTCCGGTATTCCGTCATTGTCATCATCAGAGTCATATATGTCAGGCGTGCCGTCAAGGTCGCTGTCTATCTGGTCTATAATTGTCACGTTGAAGCTCATGTTTCCTGTCGCGCTTCCGTCAGTTGCATTTGCCATGAACACATAGCTTCCTGCGCTTGTCGTGTTTGTTCTCCAGCTGAAGTTGCCGCTTGTGTTCTGCGTGAACCGGGAATAGTTTATCGAGTAGTTGAAGAAGTCGCTGTCTATGTCTATGGCGTTGATTGTTATGTTTATCCAGTCGGTTTCATTAATTGTTATGCTTGCCTGCTGCGTTATTACAGGAGCGTCATTTACAGGCGTGACGTTGACAAAGAGTATTTCCGAAACATTGAGCGTGCCGTCTGAGGCGGTAATATTAAGGTATATTGTGCCGTTGAAATTTGTTGCAGGCGTAAAATTGATTGTTGCGTTCAGCCCCGGGTTGAATGTGGCTCCTGAAACATTGAGCCTTGTATCGTTTGAAAAGTATCTTATTACGTCGTTCTCGTAGTCTGACGCTGACACGTTGAACACGAGAGACGTGTCTTCCTGCATGGTCTGGTTCTGCAGCGTGTAGTTCCAGTAAGGGGCTGTGTCTGTCTCGTTTATGCCAAAGCGCCATTCTGTTGAGCTTGACGAGTTCCAGTCATAAACAAATACTGTGACGTTGTAGCTTCCTGAGTAGTTGCTTCCGCCTGTAAAGTTAAAGGTTGTTGAGTTAAACCAGCCGGTGTGGTTTGTGCCGTTGACGAACCATGCTATTGTCACAACATCGTTATGCGCATCAGAGTAGTTTATGATGAATGTCTGGTTGTTCGGCTCCCTTATGCTGAAGTTTGCTGTTGACGGCCCGAAAGCAGTTATGCCTGGCGCAGAGTTGTTGCATAAGCTCGTATTGATGCTGTGGAGCGCGGAGAACGAGTAGCAGATTGCTCCCCTGTTTGGGGTGCCGTCGCTGAGGTTTGTGTTGTTGTCGTCCATAACAAGAAGGTCGTCCAGAAAACTGTTGAATGTCTGGCTCTGCACCTTCATCGCCCTTATTATAAGGTTGTCTGCCTTTGTGTTGCCCACCCTTATCCTCAGGTCCCACATTGCGCCTGAGAACGGTGTGCTGTCGGCATGCACTTCTGTGAAGCTTGTGGGCTTCTTGTCTGTGTTGTTCAGGTTTCTCAGGCATGGCGTTGTTGCTGTCCATTCCTCTGCAAGGCAGGGGTTGTTGTTCAGAGTTGCTGCGAAATAGTCTGCAAAGCCCTCGTTCATCGCCCCCGGCTGCCCGCTGCTCATTGAAGGAACGTATATCTTGTCAACAACCGCGTGCGTGTATTCGTGGTAAACAACGTCGCTTAGAAGCGAAGTTGCGTTGCATCCGCCTCCTGCCGGCGTGAAGAATATGTTCGGGGCTGAGTAGAATGCGTTGCAATTAGCAGCTAAACTTGTGTCCTGTATTCCTAAAATCATTTCGTAGTTCATGTCCGTCACATTAAATGGAGTGCCGTTTGTGAAGTAGTCATGCACCCTTACGCCGTGGTACAGCGTTGTGGTTGCTTCAAGAGAGTAGCTGTCATCCGAGGCGTTCCAGTTCCAGCTGTGCGAGCCGTTTGAGCTTGTGTTTATTGCTGCGGTGTGGTTTGTCTCGTAAGAGGCAGGAGCCGTGTTTGTAACCCTGAACCACGGGCTTTTCATGTACGTGATTAGTGTAACATTGCCGGAAAACCCTGACACGTTGTAGTGGCCTGTCTGGTTTGTGAAGGTTGAGTTTACGAATGAGTCGTTTTTCAATGCGTATCCGGAGAGTGTCCAGTTGCTGCTTGTGTTTGCGTCCTCTGAGAATATCACTCCCGAATTGGTCACTATGGTTATGTTGTCTGCGAAGAAGCCGTCGTCCATGACTATTGTGTCCTGTGTTGTTGTGAAGTTTATGTAGACTGAACTGTTTATGTAGTTGTTGAGAGAGTAGTTCTTTGTTGTCCAGTTTGTCTGCTTTCCTGTGAGAGATTCAAGTGTCTGCCATGTTGTGCCGTTGGCTGAAACCCTGACGTACGTATAGTCAAAAGTGTTTTCGTGTTCATATCTTGCTCTTAAGGTCAGGTTCACGTCTGTGTATCCTGTCAGGTTTACTGCCCTTGCTGTGCCCATCGCATTTACAAGACTATTTGCCCTGCCTGAGAAGAAGACTGAGTTGTTGAGCTGCTGGTAAACAGTTACAGTGTTGTTGCTCATATTAACCAACGTCCTGTTCTGCTTCCAGTGCTCCTGGTAAATCATGCCTGTGACGCGCCCGTACGCGTCCTCAAAGATTACGTTGTTGTACCTGCTTATTATCCTCCCTGTGTGTGCGTCAACATAGTATATCCACGCTCCCTGAAGCTCCCTGTTAAGCGGCAGCTCCACTTTCCATGCAAGGTAATAATTACCTTCTGAATTGTAAACAACCAAGGCAACATTTTTTGGCCGCAGCTCAATCCCGGCAGCTGCTGTTGTGGCTGTTATGGCTGCTGTGGCTGCTTTTACTTCCTGAACTGCATCATCGCTGCTTATTTCAGGCTCAGTATCCACATCTATGCCGCCCATGTAGTTGGAATTCACAACCACAAGCTTGTCGTCAACATAAACCATGACCATGTAGCCGTTTTCAACAGGCACGCCTTCATACGTCTGCTCGTATGTCGCATACCATATTCCGCTCTGCTGGCTATAAACAGGGCTGTCCTGCTCTGCCCTTTTCAGCTGCATGTCTTCAGGGCTTATCTTAAGAAACGCCCTGTTTCGTTCCATGAAGCCCTTTGCAACGCTGTCTATGTTGCCTTTCGTAAGCCTTCTGCCTGTGTCAATGCTTCCTATGAGCTTGCTCGGCGCTTCTCCATTGCCTGCTCCCGCAGCTTCACTGACTGCTGCATTGCCCTCGCCTTTTCCATATTCTATTTTCCATCCTGAGAAGTTGTCATAATCAGGCTTCGGGTAATTTGCCGCTGCCGCTATGGCGATAATGATGGCAGCCAGTATAAAAGAGGCGGCTATGGGAAACCAGATACGTTTATAGCTCGTCATAAGCATTACCGCAATTTACGTTACAAACAGCTGTTCCTGCCTTACAAAGCTGCCTTGTGAGTCATAAAAAAGGCGCCACATTGGCTGCTTGCCGCTGCCCACTGATGCCCGCCACATTGGCTCGCGCTTTCCGCCAGCAGTATCAGCAGTATCGGCAGTAATCTGCTCTATGGCTATGATGTTCTCTTCACTGACTTGAAACACAAGCCTGTTTCCTGCTATTCCATAGTATTCAATTTGTTTGCCGGCAAGGTCTTTCCTTATCTTCTCCTTGGTCTGTGCTTCGCTTGTCGTGCAGCCGCTTATAAGAACAATCGCCGATATGAGTGCGATTACCAGTGCAAGTGAAAGTCTTCTCATTAAGATGCCCCCTCCATCCCCATTCTACGCTGTTATTTGACGCTATTTATAATTTTAGTGATTTGGAAGCCATGAAGAGAAACATTTATATAGAAGTTATACCGTATAACTCTTCATGATGGAATGCGAAGTCACAGTAAAGAAATGGGGGAACTCCTTGGGGATAATACTGCCCAAAAAGTGGGCGGAAAAAGGCCGCATATCGCCGGAAGACAAGGTCAAGGTAGTTATTACGTCAATTGACAGAAAAAACGCCGCTGGCAAGCTTTGGGGTGCGTTGTCAACATGGAAAGCTTCTTCGGATGAGCTTGAAAGGTTCGTTGACAAGGAGTTTGACATTCCTGTATAAAGGGGCTATAAGATGTATTTCTATGACACATACGCCCTGTGGGAACTTGTAAAGGGTAACCCAAGCTATGCCGGCTTTTCCAGAGAAACGATAATCTGCTCAATATTTAATGCCTACGAGTTTTATAGCACTCTGAGGAGGGATTTTGACGGGAAGACAGCAAGAAAATTTGTAGACGTGCTGGAAAACTGCATAGTGGACATAAGCATAAGCAATGTAATTGGTGCTGTGGAGATGAAAAAGAGGCACAGCAAGATGAATCTGTCATTTATTGACTGCCTCGGCTACGTCAAGGCCAAGGAACTTGGAATCAGGTTTCTCACAGGGGATAGTGAATTCCAGGATATGCCTAATGTTGAATTTGTAAAATAATTGAGGACTTTGAATAACCCCAGTTTACTTCAAAATTCAAAGTCCTTCTTTGAGGGGTTTGATATGATTTAGTGGGTTATTCAAACCTCTCAATAAGCAGAATCAGGCAGCTCCCTTCTTCTTCCTCATCATCAGGAAGGCTGCGAGTATTGCGATTACTGCAACAGCAGCTACGGCTATTATTACCTGTGTCGGGCTTTCCTTCTTTGCCGGCTGCTTTTCTGCTGGCGGTGCCGGGGATGGGACTGCCTCAGCCGGCTTGGGGCAGTCTGACAGGCAGTTGTCAGTATTTTCATTTCCTTCGCACACAGTGTCGCCGCACGTTATCGTCCTTACAGTCACGCTCTTCTTGTCCCTGTTTTGTCCGGAAGAGTCAAACCAGACTGCGTCAAAGTCATAATTTCCATCAACAGAAGGGGCCTGCACAATATAGCTTATCTTAACATTGGCATCTTTGGCAGTGAAGCTCCAGCCGTGCCTGTTTCCAGAGGCAGCCCTGTGGTTAATGGCTGATTTCTCCTCCTTGGCACCTGAAACCTCCCAGCTGGCGAACTTCCACGTGTCAGGCAGGTCATCCTCCAGGGTGAAGAGCTTGCCAGCCTCTGCGCCATTAACATTAAACGTGACCGTAACTGTTTCGCCTGGGCTGGCCTTTGAAGGCATATCCCTGCTGACAGAGGCGGCTAAAGCAAATGATGAAACAGCAACAGCTAAAACAAGCAACATTAGCATCTTATTCAATGCCTTGATCATCATCATTTTCAACCACCCTATGCGTAAAACTTCCTTATAAGGTCTATTATGCCGAAAGCATTATACGTTGGCTTTCCGGCGTAAAAGTCGCGGATTATATCAATTATCTGGAAAGATGTCAGCTTCTCAGGCCTCTTATCGCCTGATATCGCGAAAAGCGAGAACCCCGGGACTGTTGCCTCATAATAATAATAATCATTGTCTTCCTTGAGGAATGTTGTTGGCTGCTTGTCCCATGCGTTGCTGACAAACCTTGTGAGCGCTATTGTCATCGGATCTATGTCGTTTGTAACTGCCCAGCTCTTCAGAACCTGGAACTTTACTTTTGCGCTCTGTATGTCTGTGTCCTTTATGTTCGTCTTGGTTATGGTAAGATACTGGTAGACTCCGCCTGATGCTGAGCTTATCGCCGCTGTCTGTCCTGAGCCAAGAGTTGTTTCCTTGACTGTTATCTGGGGATTTGTGACAACGCCTGATGTTGTTACTTCTATTGATGATATGCCTGTGTCAGCCGCTTTTGTGTACGGGAACGTGGCTGTTCCGCCGGATACAACTGAGCCTGAAACTGTTGAGGTTTCTGAAACTGCTGCTGCTCCACCACCACCTCCACCGCTACTGCCTCCTCCGCCGCTTCCTCCTCCGCTGCTTGAGCCGCCGCCAGCAGAGCAGGCTGTTGCCTGGCAGGTTCCTGAGGTTCCTGAATAAGTAGACGCCATATCAACTTGTGTCCCCCCATTGCAACAGTACCCACCTGTGCATGCATGTGAATTGTTGCAAGCGGCACTATTAGCCAATGCTGTGAACGTTAAGTTAAACCAGGATGTCGGAGAATCAGTGGGGTGGATTCCAGCTCCATAACTTTGAGCTGTTTGGTTATCTGTTCCAGAACCCCAAATCCTGAAAGTTACACTGTCACCGTCATTTGCTTGCGTGCCTATTATATAATAATTAGAGCCAACATTTGTTAAATCTGACTTGGCTGATGTTGAATAATTATTTTTCCAAACACCATTAACATACATATCAACAACAGTTCCGGGAGAAGCAGAAAGGTTGTTGCCTGTGCCGTTTGTGATGAATACAAAACCCTTCCAAAAACCGCCGTCAGCCAAAACAAAAGAAGGGACAATTAAAAGAAATAAAAAAGACAATATTAATACAATTTTCTTTTTCATGTGTTGTCCCAACAAAGAAAAGCTAAATTTAAGTCAGTGTCCTGCAGCAAAGCTCAAACCTAGTTGAATTTCCTGACATGTTTATCTCATAATCCTTGTCGTTGGTATTGTTGATGTACTGCAAGCTGCTTCCTGCCCAGTCATTTCTCATGAATACTTTCCATCCACTTGATGTGCCATCAACATTGTAGTAGACAACATTGTATTTTGAACCCAATCCGGCAATTGTGAGGATTGTTGAAATGTTGTATGTGTTGGTGTTAGCTGATGTCCAGCCCCATGACTGCAGTGTGGATGTCTGCGGTATCCTTACAGTTGAACTGATTGCGTCTGGCCATGATGGGCTGACATGCCATGCCTTTACGTAGCTCGTGAACCTTGAAGTGTTTGCAACAACATTGTTGCCTGCAAGGTCCTTCACTGCGCCTCCATACAGCGTTATGTTGGCTCTGCTTGTCGGGTCGTTGCGCTGTATCTTCCTGACAGCAGAGTCCTGACCGCTTGTGAGCTTGATTACGACTGTTGTGCTGTTTGTTGTTGATGACGAGTTTGCACCGCTTCCAAGGTTTGACACTCCGTCAGCTATGCTTCCGTCTGTGTAGTTCAGGCTTACGCTGCCGAGAGTTGCCCCTGTTACCATGTCTATCTGCTCGTTGAATCCTAGTATGAGCAGCTGTGATGACTCATTGTATGTCCAGTTGGATAGTATCGGGGCATCCGCATCAACATTAATAGTGTAGTTTGAGCTGTTGAATGCCGCGTTGCCTGCCGTATCATTGCACCTTACGTTCCATGCATAGTCGCCCCCAACTCCGAATGTGAGTGTCGCGTTGTTGTTTGCATTAAGCGCGCTGAGGTTTGTGTAGTTGGCAACGAATGCGTTGCTTCCTGATGAGTTTGTGAAGAGCTGGCATGTGTTAAGGGACAGGTTGTCGCTGGGCGTGAAGTTGAATGTTATCGTTGCTCCCCTTCTTGAGCCGCTTGCCGGGGCAACAAGCGCGACTGCCGGCGCTGAGCCGTCAATTGTGAGCGTGAAGTTGCTGCCTCCTGTTGTTACCGAGCTCCTTCCTACTGTGTCTGTGCATTCAAGCGAGAAGTTATATACTCCATCGTTGCTGAAGTTGACCGGGCCAAGCGTCGTATTCGCTGCTGATGTATAGCTTACAGTCATGTTTGATGCTAAGCTTCCTGTCGCGTTGTGGTATAGCGTGCAGGTGTTGGAGTGGTTGTCTGTTACGTTGAAGTAGAACGTAAAGCTCCTGCCTGTTGATGTCTTCGTGTTCCAGTTAACTGATGATACGTTGAAGCTCTGTATGACTGGGCTGTTTGCATCAACTGTCAGAGTCCTGTTGCTGCTTCCAACACCATAATTGCTTGAGCTGTCGTTGCACTGCACATTCCACAGGTAGTCGCCGTCTGCCAGCGTTACTGTGAAGTTATGCAGTCCTATCCCGTTTGCAAAGCTCGTGGTGTAGTTAGCGCTTGTAGTGTTCCTGACCCAACTGCCTGTCATGTTTGTCCAGAGCTCACAGGTGTTGTTGCCTCCGCTGTTGCCAAGCACTCCTGAATTATTCATGTTGTCAACAGGCGTATACTGGAAGCCGATGCTGCCGGTGTTAAGCTTTGCGCTGTTTGCTGGCGCATTAAGCGTTACATTTGGCGCAGCCAGGTCTATGACAAATGTTAAGTTGGTTGGAAAGAACCTGTGGTTTCCTGAACTATCTGAGCAGTTAACTGTGAAGTTCACAACTGTGTCGCCGCTGAAGTTGATTGGCCCTATGCTCGTGTTGGCGTTTGAAGTGTATGCTGCTGTCAGGTTCTGCACCATTGAACCAGTGCTGTTTTCCCATACTGCGCAGCTACTTGGGTTTGCATCAGTTGCGTTGATGTGGAAGGTTATGCTTCTGACCTTCGCTGTCCTTGTGTTCCACTCTATTGCGCTTGCATTGACTGTGTTGATTGTGGGCACTGCAGTGTCAATAGTCAATGTCCTGTTGCCGCTTCCAACTCCATAGTTGCCTGCTGTATCGTTGCACTGCACGTTCCACAGGTAGTAGCCATCTTCGGTGAACAGTATGCTTATGTTGTGCGACCCGTAGTTGTTGAGGAATGCGCTGCTGTAGTTTGTTGTTGTTGAATTAATCGCCCATACGCCTGTTATGTTTGTCCAGAGCTCACAACTGCTGTTGCCCAGTTTGTTGCCTATGGGTGAGCCCGTATTGTTAAAGGCATCATTGGGCGTAAACGCTACGCTCACATTTTTTGTCCTTGATGTGCCGCTGGCAGCAGGCAGGCTCAATGTCACGTTTGGAGGCGTAATGTCTACGCCGAATGTGTAGTTAGTTGTTGTGAAGTTCAGGTTGCCTGCTGTGTCGTTGCATCTTATTGTGTAGTTGAATACTCCTTCGTCTGAAAATGAGAATCCTGTAAGTGAAGAGTTGCCTCCGTTAGTGTACGGCGCTGTTGAGCTCTCATTTCCTGCCCATGCTCCTGTCATGTTTGTGAACGCTGTGCAGTTTGCAGGGTTCGACTCAGTTGCTATGACGCTGAATGATATTGTCTTTGTCCTTGCTGTTCTGGTGTTCCAGTTGATTCCTGAGGCGTTTGTTGAGTTCATGGTTGGAGGTATGCTGTCAGCAACCGCTATTAGCGGGTTTGCTGATGTGCCGTTGTTTCCTGTGTTCTGTGCCTTGTCAGTCATCTCAAAATAGTATTCCATGGTTTCGCTGTTCAGCACGAATGTTGCCGTGTCCGTGGTCACGCTGCAGTTGTATGCCGGAGCAGTTCCTGTACATGTAAGGTTGCTGTTTCTCCACACGGATGTGCCCATTCTCCTGAACCAGACAGTGATGTTACCTGTGGAAGTGGCATTGACGTTGAGCTCTGTTACGTTGACATGGAACTGGGTGGCTGAGCTTGATATGAACCTGCTGCCGTTGTTTGGGAGGGGAAGTATCAGGACAGGAGCCACTGTGTCCACCTTGAGGGTGTTGTTTGCGCTGCCAGCAGCCTTGTTGCCTGCGCTGTCATTACACTGAACATTCCAGAGGTATATGCCGTTAGCCAGGGTTACGCCTGTGAAGTTGTGCAGGCCGAAGTTGTTGGCAAATCCTGTGTAGTTCGTGGTTGTCTTGTTGATAGCCCAGGCACCAGTCATGTTGGTCCACAACTCACAGCTTTCGTTGCCGCCTGAAACAACCGTGTTTGTTATGCTTGAAGCAGGAAGCGTCTTGTTCATGTTGTCAACAGGTGTGAACTGGAAGCCAAACGTGCTTGTAGCAACAAAGCCGGTAGTTGTAGCGTTGGATATAAGTGTAACGTTCGGAGCTTGGGTGTCTGCCACAAATGCGAAGCTTGAGGAGTTGACTAGGTTGCCTGCCGTGTCGTTGCATCCAATAGTTACGTTCACAACACCGCTTCCATTAATGGCAAAGTCTACGTTCGGGAATGTCGCGTTGATGCCATTTGCAACGTTCACGCTTACGTTCTGCACCATGCCTGCTGAGGATATGTTGTGGAATACGAAGCATGAATCGTTGCTCTGGTCGCTCACGTTTACAGTGAACAGGAAGCTTGTTCCGTTCACGTTTCTTGTGTTCCAGTTCACAAGCGTCTCATTGATTGCGTTTATTGTCGGGTTTACTGTGTCTATGTTTATAGTGAAGTTTGTTGTCGCGTTCCTGTTGCCTGCGGTGTCGTTGCACTGCACGCCGTACAGGTATTTGCCGTCGGCAGTTACTGTAAGTGTGAAGTTGTGCAGGCCTCCGGTTGTGTTGATGTTGTTAACAAACCCGGTGTAATTTGTGATTGTCGTGTTTATTGCCCAGCTTCCGGTCATGTTTGTCCATAGCTCGCAGCTGTCGTTGCCCACTGAAACAACCGTGTCCCCGACTGCAGAACGGGGAAGTGAATTAATCATGTTGTCTATAGCAGTGAAGTTGACAAACAGGGTTCTTGTGCGCAGGTTTATGTTGTTTGAAGGCAAGCTTATGGAAACATTTGGCGCCTGCGTGTCTACTGCAATTGTGAGGTTCCTGCCCGTTATCATTCTGTTGGCTGCGCTGTCATTGCAGGTTATGCTGAAGTTGTATATGCCTGAGCCATTTGTGATGAATGCAATCCCGTTCACGTTCGGGATAGTGAAGTTTGCGCTGGCATTTGAAGCGTATCCGACTGTAAAGTTGGATACATAGCCTGCTGATGATATGTTGTGCAGGAGTGTGCAGTTCTGGGGGGATGCGTCTGAAACATTGAAAGTCACATTGAACAAGCCTGTTGTAGCTGTCCTGGTGTTCCAGTTCACTCCTGCCCCTGTGATGTTGAACACGTTAAGAAAAGGCTTGACCGTGTCAACAGTCACTGAATTAGGTGAGTTCGCTGTGCCGTTGCTCCCTGTCAGGTTGACAAAGTCTGTAGCGTTGAAGTAGAACTCAATCACATCCGCCTCGCCAGCACCTATCTCAGCGCTTATGTCAACAGTAACGGAGCAGTTATAAGAGTTATCATAAGTGCTGTTCGCGCTCTGCATGCAGCTCATTGCCTTGAAAGCCTGGAATGATGGGGAGCCCTGCCTCCTGTAATAGAAAGACACGCCTGTAGAGTTCTTGTTGTGCTCAACCAGCTCAACCTCCCAGTAAGCTGTTGTGCTGTTCAGGTAACCGCCGCTCCTCGGGTTATTCAGCCTTATCTGCGGCGCGGTTTTGTCAACGCCGAAGAACTGGTATGAGTTGTTTGAGGAAATGTATCTTTGCGCGTTTGTGGATCCATCAGCTCCTATAGAGAAATTTGCAGAAACTGAGCAGTTCCATCCAAATGGCTGTCCCCGGGCAGTGCCTAACCCGGTAAGGTTGAACTGGACCTGTGTGTTGTTGAATATACTAGTGTTTCCTGCTGTTGCGCCGCTTGTCAGAGTGGAATCATTTACTGTCTGGTTTATAAGCCAGGCACCTGTAACATTTGTCCACAGGGAAACATTTGTCAGGTTGTTTGGCCCTATGTTCGGGTCGCCAGTCCCAAGGACGCGGCAGAACAGGCTGATTGAGCCGTTTGTTGTCCATGATGCGTTTGGCTGTGCGCCGAGTGATACCTGCGAGGCTGCTGAGTATATGCCGTAAAAGGCAATCATGGCTATGGCGAGAAGCAGTATCAGCGGCCAGACATTCCTTGTGCCCGCCTGCTTTGAGCTTAAGCTCTTAAAACTGGAAAGGCTTGTAACCTTAGAATCTGCCTCGCCACCCCTTTTACCAGCAAAACGCATTATATTGACACCCCTATTTTTCAGAGAATATGTGAAGTATAAAGCTGCTGAACAAACCCCGAACTCAGTTATACCCACTTTCTCCTGAAACTTTAAGTTAAGGCAACCCATATTTAAAGTTTTTGGTTGCGCTATTTTGGTTGTATGCACTTATTGATACATGCCTGATACTTGGCCGATACTCGGCAACATGCCTATTGTAAAGTATTTCATGGCTTTTTTATAGACAGGGTTATTTAAATCTTTCGGGAAACAGTTAGCCGCCAAACTACACATTGCAGAACAATAGATATTTAATGCCGGGCGGTAGCTATGAAGCTGCAGCATGGATGGAAACATAATTATGGGCAGGCGGTATAAGCTGAGTGGCGGTATAGTGAATTTGAGCAGGAAAACTGTTGTCAGCAGCAGGCGCAGGCTCGTAAGCAGCGTCCTGGGCAAGGCATGGGGGCTTATGCTCTCCCGCCGTGTAAAAACATCTCTTGTGTTCGTGCTGGGCAGCGAGCAGAAAATAGCCCTCCACATGCTCTTTGTTTTCTGCCCCATTGACGTCCTGCTTCTGGACAGGAACAAAAAGGTGGTTGAGCTGAAAGAAAACCTGAAGCCCTTTGCATTCTACACAGGCAGGAAAAAAGCAAAATATGTTATTGAGCTGCCTGCAGGCTCTATAAGGAGTAGCAGGACGAGGGTGGGGGATATGATAAGGATTCAGTAAGTATGCCTCGTTTCTGTTAACCGAGATGGCTGCGCCATGCCATAGTTCAAATACAGTAACGGATGTCAAAAAAATTGTGTCCTGCCTTCTTTCAAGTTCCTACAGCTTCGCCATGGCTGCAGAATCCCGCCTTCTTAGAATGTCAATAGCAAAACCCGTATCTGCATCATCTGAACTCTTTTGACAGGCTTTCAATCCTTTTGCGGGAAGCTTTCCTTGAGTCCCTTATTGCCTTCTCAAACACTTCACCTCAAGACTTCAGCAGGTTGTATGCGTCTTCCTCCAGTTTTATTCTCACCCCCATTGTTGCTCCAAACCCCGAAAGGATATTTCCAGCCACCAATAAAAAAAGTGGGGACGCGGAGATTTGAATTTCGGTCGTGAAAGACAATTATCTTCCACGCACTCCGATCAGCTGGTATCGCCAATTTTTCTAATCATTGCACAAAGCTCATTGCTCCATTGCTGGAGCCAGCGATAATGCCAGGTTGTACGGATTTAAAATCCCTTATACGACGTCCCCGTAAATCCTCTTCAGAGAGTAAAGTGATTTCCAAATCACCTATATAAACATTTCTGCCGTATTTTCTTTTAGGAAATTTTTCTTTTGGACAGACTAGAATGCCTCTTTTATAGTTTAGAGCCCTCATATATTTTATCAGCTGCTTTATTTCGTACATGGTTATATTCTTTTTCCCTCTAAAATCTTTAATTTCAACCACAAAGGTAAGATGATCATATTTAAACACGCAATCAGCTATGCCTGCTTCTGTCCTCACTTTAGGCCTTACGTGCCCCAATTCCCCCAAGATTTTAATAATGTTTTTCTCAAATTTTATGCATCTTTCTACGACAGCAGGGTTTGCCACACCATAAGTTACTTCTCTCTCAGAGTATTTTGCACCGGCTGCTTTATAAGCATTCATAATACTGCCGAAAACCCTTATTACATTTATGCCTGTTTTATTTTGAATATCAGTTACGGTGCAACCTGCATTGGCATTGATAAAATCCACGGTGTCTGTTATCTGCTGCTCTTTGGTTCTTTTAGTTAAATTCTCAGAAAGCTCTACACCAGCATCCGCATAGGCTTCTCTCATATTTTCGTAATATCTTTCAACTTTAAGCTTTGTATCTCTTTTTATCTCTCTATAAGTGCAGCCCGTATTCGTTCTGATATAATTTTGTATAATATTCCTTTTCCCGTTTAATTTTTTGCTTAAACTGACTTTAATTTTCAAAACCCCCGAAACCTTACTCTGCCATAAGGATTTCACTTTACAATCGCAATTTGACAAGTCTTTGTGTCATCCAAACGTACAGAAACTGCTTAATATATTTTGTGGGCGTCTGTCCAGTGTCCAGTGGTTCCAAGATCATGCAACGCGTGATTGGACTTGATTGCGCAAAGCACAATTAGTGTTTCAGGAACTTCCGTAAAATTTTCAAATCACAAAGATTTTAAACAAGTGCTCGGGTAAAGCACAAAAAAAGAGGCAACAAGAAGTGAAGCCCAACACACGTTTCCTGGAAGCCATAGCGACGCTTATAGGCGCTACGATTGGCGCAGGAGTTCTTGGTATCCCTTATGTTATCGCACAGGCAGGCTTCTGGACAGGGATGACTGTGATACTTGCTTTGGGAGCAGCCACGCTTATGATTAACCTGTACATGGGCGAGGTTGTTCTCAGGACAAAAGGCAGGCACCAGATTTCCGGGTATGCTGAAAAATACACGGGTAAGATTGGAAAGGGCCTTGCATCCGCATTCATGATTTTCGGCATTTACGGCGCCCTGGTTGCATATATGATTGGCGTTGGCAGCGCTGCCTCAACGCTTCTAAGCCCTGTGCTTGGCTTTTCTCCGATACATTACTCGTTGCTATTCTTCGCGGCAGTTGCCTACGTCGTGTGCAGGGGCATAAGGTCTTTTGGAAGGGTTGAGCTTTTGATTGCGAGCATGCTTATACTTGTCGTCGTCATGATTCCTCTGTTCTCTGCTGACAGGATAGAGGCAAGCAATCTTGCAGGCTTTGACGCGTTAAAGCTCATGCTGCCTTTTGGCGTTGTGCTTTTCGCCTTTATGGGCTCCCCTGCAATCCCTGAGATGAGGGAGGAACTTGGGAGGGACAGGAAGAAGCTGATGAAGGCAATTATCATAGGCAGCCTTATACCGCTGGTTGTTTATATCCTGTTTGCGGCAGTTGTGGTCGGCATCGTCGGCAGCGGCTTTGGGCAGCTCGGTGAGGGCGAGCGCATTGCTACTGTCGCTCTCAGCCTGTTTGTCAGGCCTGAAATAGGGCTGCTTGCAAACATTTTTGCTGTCCTGGCGATGACGACTTCTTTCCTCGCTCTCGGCATAGCCATGTCCGAGACGTTCCAGTACGATTACCGCGTGAAGAAAGCTGCGTCTCTTTTCCTTACGCTGTCTGTGCCGCTTGCGTTTTTCCTTGCTGATGCGCTGCTTTTTGACGTAACGAACTTCATAAACATCCTCGGCATAGTTGGCTCTGTCACAGGTGGAATAATAGGCCTGCTGATAATCCTGATGCATCACAGGGCGAAGAAATCAGGCGACAGGAAGCCCGAGTTCAGCATAAAGGGCAGTGTCCTGATAAGCGCGCTTCTGGCAGCCGTGTTTGTCGCAGGGATAGTGAATGAGGTTGTTGCTTTGATTTCTTAATTCTTCGCAGCGACTCTCTTCTTTTTCTGCCTGGCCTCAAACATCCTCAGCGCTGTTATAACTACCGCGAGTATTGCAAAGCCCGCTATAATGTATCCATAGTATGCTGTTGCAAAAGATTTGAGCTTTGACGCCGCTGCCTTTGCCGCCATTGCCGATGTTATGCTTTCATTGACAGACTGTGTCGCATTAGCTCCTGCATTTGATGTATCTGCTGCGTTTGCCGTCTCATTCCTGTATGTGAGCCCTTTAAGCTTGCTGCCTAATGATGAAACTGTGTCCTTTATGCCTGTGAAGTTTATTCGCAGACTTGTTGTTGCGTTTCGCTGCGCTTCATTCCCAATCATGTTCGTGAGCGGCTTAGGAGCTGATGACGTGTTGCGCCGCGTTGAGTTTGGCTCTGCGCGTAGAAATGATGGGATGAGCGCTGTTATGTTCAGCTTTATCCATGGGAAAGTGAAATTTGATTTAAGCGAGGCGTTTGCCGGAGCTGTCGCATTTGCTGCGGCCTTTATTGCCGATGTTGCGTTTGTTGCGTTGTCAAATGTTACATTACTGAGATTGCTCATGTTAGCCTTTTCGGGGGAAATCATATGAAATGAGATAAGCGCAACTATTACAGCAGCAACAGCTATGACGAGAACTGCAAGCGCGGCGTTTACAGTTAAGAGTTCCTTTTTCTCCGCCCTTTCCACCCTCTCGGCTGCAAGCTTTTCGGTTTTTGCCCTGAACCTTTGCTCCCACAGGTAATGCCTCGGCTTTGCCTTGATCTTTTCATCATGTCCTGGCTTGGGCTTCTTGGACAGCGTCATGGCTGCAAACAGGACTGCCATGATGAAGAGAATGGCAAGGGGCAGGTAAATCAGCAGAGACGCATATTTTTCCAGGATGAGCATCTTCCCGGGCGCTTCGGTGTAATTCGCAACTCCGTAGCAGGAATCGTTCATCAGAACTCTTAAAGGCATACTTGCTGTGAAGCCGCTTTTCCCGGCAGACACTACGAAGCTTAAGTATTCTGCCTTCTGCCCGCATTCAGGGGCAAGCTGAAGCCTTATTGTTTCATAATTGCCCTGGCCAAGAGTTGTTTCCCGGGGCGTTATGGCTGCGTTCTTTGCAGGCACATCAACAGAGAACCTGTAAGTTTCTGCGTAGCTGCCTGTGTTGTTGAGCATGAAAACATAAGCGAACTTGTTGCACCTGCACCCTGTGTTGTTCTGGTAAGAAAGCGTAAGGCCTATGTTGCTGCACCCTGACACGGCAACTTTCTGGCTGATTGCCTTGTGCAGGTTTGTGTCTGTTCCTATGTCAACGGCAAGTTCGTAGCTTTTTTCCTTCGCAGCGCCGCACGGCGCGCTCACGAATTCGTGCACAGTTTCCTGCTCGCCTGGCTTCAGGACGAAGCTTGAAGGAAATATGCTGACGAATTCTGACGCTTCTCCTCCTGCCGTGATTACAAAGAGGTTCTCAAAGTCGCCTGTGTTCCTTACAGTTATGCGGCCTTCAGCTGTTCCGCAGCCGCATGCCGCTATGCCTGGGCTCGCATACGCTGAGAAGTCGTTTGCTGCTGCAAGTGCAGTTTGTGCCTGCGCAAATGTTATAAGAATTGCGGCTATTATAACAAAAGCCAAAGCTGAAGCCACCTTCTTTTCATCCATGTACGGCACCACAATCTTTGCACTTACTGCGCTTTTATATATTGCGGGAATCCCTGTAAGGCAAAAGAAAAAATGAAAGAAAGGAAAAAGAAAAAAGGGCTTAGTAGTATGTCTTTGACTCTGGCTCTTCCTCTTCCCTGCCCTTTACCCTGCTGAGCACAACAACAAGCGCTATTACTGCAAGCAGCACGATAAGCGCTATCAGCCCGACTTCAAGGTACTTTCTCATTCCTCCGAACTGGAACCCTGCTTCTTGTGCACGCACGTTTGCCCTCATTGTGAGCTGCTCAAGCACGTTGCCTGCCTGGTCCTTTACGCTTACGACGAAAGTCCTGTCACCTGCTGCTGCGTCTGGCTTTGCTGACACGAAGAGGCTTACTGTCTTTACTTCAGCAGGCTTTGCAGCCACGACGTTGCTTGGGCTGAGCCTTACAGAGCCCCACTCGTCCACGCCTTCAACTGTGAGCGTGTATGCCCTTGAAACAGCGCCCGCGTTGTTTATTGTTATTGGATAAACTGCTCCTGCGCCGCCCGCAGTCACTTGCTGCGGCTCTGAACTGACTATTATGACTGTCTTGTCTTTGGCCTGCTCAGAACACGAGTCGCTTGCTGCCACTTCCACGTTCTTTGTTGTTGATACCTTTGAGTAGCCCTCGTTGAACTCCACTGTTGTCTTGAGGCTGTAGTCGCCTGGCTTTGCGCACAGGGGTATCCTGAGGTAAAGCTCTTCAGAGGTTGTGCTTTCGTCTGCCTCAAGCTCATCTATGAAATCGCTTGCAGACACGCCAAGCTCAGGTATGCTTACCTTTATCTTTATTCCTTCCTCATCCTGCTCGCCCATGTTTTTTACTCTTACTGTAACAAGAAGAGCCCTTCCTGCCACAACGGAGTTGTCAGGGTTAAGCACGACATCCTTTATTGCCACGTTGTGCCTTGGCACGTCTATTCTCAGCCTGTAGCTCTGTATGAGCTCTGAGCCGAACCTGTCTGCAATTATAATCCTTAAGAGGTAGTTGTCCTCCTGTGCGAGGTCTGGAAGCCTCAGCTTGAGGCGCTTTATATATGTAACTCCTGAGTCAACATCAAATACAGGGGTGACGTCTGATATCGGGTCTTCGCGGTTGAACTCAAAGCCGCTGACAAACGCCCTGACTTCTATGTCTGAGCCGTTGCCTGTGGCGTTAAGCCTTATCTTGACATCAAGGTCTTGCCCTCTTACAAGGTCGAGCTTGTTCTGGTCAGTGGTCCTGACATCATCGCCATTTACCTCAACGCTTTCTATCATTACAGGAACCGCATGTGCGGTTGCCGCAAAAACTGCAAACAGAACAAAAACCAAAAGCAAGCCGGTCAAAGGTTTCAACTTCATCTTTTCATTACCCCCCACATTTCAAAAAATGCAAATCAGACTAAAACCCATAAAATAGGGCTTATATATAAACTTTTCGTTATTTTAGCATATAAGAGTAGTTACACTTATTTTCTACTATATAATAATAGGCCTGTGCTTCACTCTCCTTGTCTTGTCCTTTGCAACTATCCTCACAGTGTACTCGCCGGAGGCATAGGAAGGAACGTCCTCAAAGACAAGCACGCGGGAAGTTCTCTCCCCTGCTCCAACTAAAAAAGGCCCTCTTGTTGCAATTACGCCAAGCTCGGGTATAACTACGCTTATCTTTATGCGCCCCTTCATGTCGTTGTTCTTTACTATCACAGAAACAGCCCTGTCCTCGTCAATGACCTTAATCCTTTCAATCTTGATGTCTTTTGAATGCCCTGCATATGAGAAAGGCATAAGCAGCAGCGCAATGATTGCCGCTGAAAACAGAATAGCTGCTTTTTTTACCCCCTTAATCCCTCTTTTCACATGAATCACCCCGTTTGGAAACAGTTTTGAAAGCTATTCAGAACAGTGCTTGCGGATTATAAAAAGTTTTTGCTTGTTACTATAAAAAAATGGGTACAGAAGGTTTTTACGTGAGAGGGTAGTCAGGACCAGGACGCCTAGATGGGTTTATGTAACTCAAAGTCCTCGCTTCTCTTGCTGCTTCGGCAGCACGTGCCCGTTGAGCGTCTCTGATAGCAGTGGTTAAGGAGTCAGTAAAGGACGTTTCAACCTGGGGAAGGGCTCTGAACCTGGCTAATGCTTCGTCATAAACCTCTTTCACTGCAAGGCACGTAGCAGCTGTCTTTGCCGGTTCTGCTGGAAGATTTGCCTCAGAAAAGTATATCGTTAGTACAGGTACAGGAATGATATGGGGAGTAATAGGTCGCGGATCTGCACGCAGAGGGCCTGTTGGCATTGTTTTCGGATAGGGAGGATTTTCAAACACAGCAATGGCACCGGCATATTCAAGAGTTCCATTTCTTTCAACAACAACCTCAAGCGCACCCGTCCCCTGATGGTTTCCTATCTCGTCTATGTCGTGCTGCACAACTAAGCGCGCAGCAAGCCCGCTGCTTTCATAATGTATGTCGCCAAGAATCTTGTCTATTGCATCCATTTTAGAGAGTCATTTCCCCTATGGCTGAGTAGCCTATTACTGCTGACAGGTCTGATGAGCCCGCTTCAGTCAGCTGAAGCCCTGAATTGGTTTCCAGCAAGTTTCTTAAAGCCGCGTATGCCTTCTGTGCCACGATGCGAATGTCAAAATCAGGCATGGCTGGACTTGCGTCGCGGACAATGGATGCGACTGCACTCTGGGCTTCGCCATTTTTCTCTTCGTAAAAAACCAGCCCTGACCTGCGCGCATAGATAAGCTGCGGCGCTTTATTTCCGCCATGGAATGATTTTGAAACATCTATGTACAGCCACAAGCCCTTTACTTTATCACCAGGATAACTTGCAGGAGTTGCAGCCACTGTTGCAACGATGCCGTTGCCCCTGAAGGATATTCTGTGAATCTCTTCAACAAGTTCGTCTATGTTCACATGCAGCGGTGTTGCCGGGTATTATTTAAAGTTTGCCGCTGAAAGGTGGATGCTGCTGGCGGAGAAATCCCTCAGGAAACTGTGGGACAATCCTAAGGACGAAAAGGTGTGGGGGGAATACCTGTGAAGCAAAGGGATGTCCTTCTTGTCCCGTTTCCGTTCTCAGACCGGAGCGGGGCTAAGGTAAGGCCTGTTTTGGTTCTGTCCAATAATGCATTCAACAGTTCAGGGGAGGATTTAATTGTTTGCGGCATCACGACAAACATCAGGCCATCAAAATACAGCATCGGCATTAGCCAAGGCGACTTTGAAAGCGGCGAAATACGGCATGAATGCGCAATAAAGGTGGAGACCATCTTAAAGCTGCACAATTCATTAATCATCAAGAAGATAGGTGCCGTTAGGGAAAAAACCTTCCGCATGGTTTATTCTGCTCTGCTGGATCTGTTTAGCCAAAAGCTCAAATAGCCGCTTGTACAAAGGGCATGCATAAAGGAAAACTATTTTAATGCGTGATTTTGCCCCTTTTCCATGATTTCCCGGATTAGAAGGATTACAGGACAGAAGAAGTTTGTCCTTCTTGGCAGCATCCTCCTCGCAATCTTCCTTGCCGCGCTTGACCAGACCATTGTTGCGACAGCCATGCCGAGGATTATTGACGATTTAGGCGGCCTGAAGTTCTTCAGCTGGATTTTCTCCGCTTACATGCTCACTTCCGTGGCTGCGATCATGATAGTTGGGCGGCTGAGCGACATTTACGGCAGGAAGCCTTTCTTCGTTGGAGGCGTTGCTGTTTTTCTTCTCGGCTCTGTCCTTTGCGGCTTGTCGCAGAACATATTCCAGCTCGTTATTTTCAGGGGGCTTCAGGGCATTGGGGGCGGAGCTATAATGGTCAATGCGATGGCAAGCATTGCTGACATCTTTCCGCCTGCTGAGAGGGGAAAATACCATGGCATCATTGGCTCCACATTCGGGCTTGCCTCAATCATAGGCCCTGTCCTGGGTGGCTTCATAACAGACAGAATCAGCTGGCACTGGATTTTCTTCATCAACCTTCCTATCGGCGCAGCAGTCATTTATGTGCTGCTCAGCAACCTTCCTGCTGCCAACCCTCACAAGGAACATTCACTTGACATAACAGGTGCTGTGCTGATGACAGCAGGAATTACGCTTGTCGTGCTTGTCATGATTCTTGGCGGCAGCAGCCTTGCGTGGAACTCTGTACAGATGGCGGCCATGCTGCTTGCATCAGCCACAATGATAGCGGCATTCCTGATTGTTGAGTCAAAAGCGAAGGAACCAATACTTCCGCTTTACATTTTCAGGAATGAAGTGCTTATAGTGTCAATCACGAGCATTGCTTTCATGACAGCTGCAATGTTTGGGCTTGTTTCAGTTCTGCCGCTTTTCTTCCAGCACACTAAAAATACAACAGCAACAAATTCAGGCCTTCTTCTAATCCCTTTCACGGTTGCAACTGTTTTGTCAAGCGCTGTTGCAGGGCAGGTGATTGCAAGGACTGGAAGATACAAGCAGATAGGCGTAATAGGGCTTGCCATAACGCTTCTGGGCTCCGTCCTTATGGCTACAATAAGCTCGTCCTCAGGCTTCATGTCTGTTGTTGTCTTCACTATAATTATAGGTCTTGGCTCAGGCACAACATTCCCGTTGTTCACCATTGCTGTGCAGAACGCCTTTGACTCGCGCCACATAGGCGTTGCCACCTCAACGCTGCAGTTCTTCAGGTCTATTGGCTCAATGCTCGGCATTGCCCTTTACGGCGGCATAATAAACATGGGCACACACGCCTGGAACATAAACGGGCTGCAGAATGTTGACCGCTTTCTCCTTGCCGCATCAATCCAAAAAGCTCTTGTTGTAGGAGCAGCCCTCACAGCAGTGTCGCTCGCTTTTCTTTTCTTCATAAGGGAGCTTCCCTTGAGAAAGAGCCATGACGAGCCGGTGATTATTGACATAGGAGTGAAGCTTGCTGTTGAGGAAGGCACCTTCAGAAGCGAGGACGAGCCAAGGGTTGTGGGGAAGTGATGGAACTAAACACTAATGGGCTCAGCGCTTGTAGATGTTGTCATGATGGTCAAAGTCTATGAAAGACACGAAATCTTTTGATTTGTCATAACCAAAAACAAGAACAAAATGCTCTATATGAACTCGCTTCAGGTCTTTCATATCATAGCGGAGATTCTTGTAATGCTCAACGTCTGAAGAAGAAATCACTTCCTCAATTTTCTTCATCACAGCATCGTAAGTGGCTTTGTCCTTATTGAAGAATCTCTTAAGAACTTTTTCCAGGCCAGGCTTTATTTCGTATTCACGCATCTTCTATGCGTCTCCTCAGCTCCTCAACAGTCCTGAACCTGATGCCCTTCTGCCTTTGTATTTTCCTCAGTTTCTCAACGTATCCGGGCTGAAGCTCTGGTTCCAGAACAAGGTCTCCGTACTCTTTCGCCATCCTGTCTATTGCGTCTGACTTGTCCTTAAGCCCGTATTTCGCCTTAAGTATGTTGAGCACCCTGTTTGACTGCTCAGAAATGTTTATTATTGCCTGGACCATTTTGTTTCCCTCCTGATATTAATATAGAGTTAATATAGAGTATATGTGGCATTAATATATAAGATTTTCGGTTTCCTGATGTTTTATTTTGCCTGTGCAGCTACAGCGTGTCATAGAAATTCTTCTGCCACCTGTGGCTTCGCAGCCTTTTCAGCTCTCCAGCTTTAAGCCGCCCGTCAGATGCAGCAGCATTGTCAACTACGTGCCTTACCTTTGTCATTCCCGGAATCACTGTTGACACAGCGTCATTCGCAAGGCAGAACTGAAGAGCTGCCTGTGGCAAAGTCCTGCTGCCATTCTCCAGCCACCTCAGCTTCCCGGCCCTGTCAACCGCTTCCTTTAGCCTTTCCCCGCCAAAATAATGTTTTCTCCAGTCATCAAACTTCGTCTCATAAGCAAGCTTTCCTGTCAGCGCGCCCTCGTCAAATGGCACGCGGGCAATGATTCCAAGCTTTTTCCTCGCCGCTATCTTAAACAGCTCATCCTCCGGCGACTGGTCAAAGATGTTGTAAATAACCTGCAGCGAATCAACCTTACCTGACTCCGCAAGCTTCAAAGCTGTTTCAGGGGCATGGTCATTTACTGAAACGCCGAAGAACTCTGCAACTCCTTCCTGCTTCAGCTGCTGGAATGCGTCCTGCCACGCTTTGCTCTCTGAGCCTTCAGCCCACTTGTCAGTCCATACGTGCAGCTGCAAAAGGTCTATTTTCCTTCCAAGGTTTTTCCTGCTTTCCCTTGCAAACCTTATTATGTGCTCTTTCGGAAACAAGTCCTCAATATCAGCGTCAAGTGCAGCAGGCCACTGCCTGTTTTTCGGCGGTATTTTTGTTGCGATTATTATGTCGCTCTTTTTTGCAAGCTCTCCCACAAGCTTTTCACTGTGCCCGTCGCCGTAAACCCATGCAGTATCAAAGAAGTTTATTCCCAGCTCAACAGCTTTCCTGAGGGCTTTCCTGCTCTCCTCATCATCCGCCTTCCACATAGCTTTTCCTATTCCCCAGCAGCCAAACCCTACTTCAGAAACCTTCAAGCCGGTTTTTCCCAAAGCTCTGTATTTCATGAGGAAATGTAAAAAGAGCGTGCATATATTTCTTTCTATTCCTTGACATACAAAAACCTTGTTTTCTTTGTGAACTGGCGGAATATTTTTATTGAACAAAAAAACAAGGCGCCCCTGCCGTGGAATATTCTGGTTTAGCAGCACCCATCTTCAGGCGGGAATGGGAAGTTCCCGAAAAGCATTGCGTTGATTAAAAAGAGTATCGATAGCTTTGTGCAGCAAATAAGAGAAACCAATCAAGAGCCATGCCTTACATGAACATCAAGGAACTGGAGGAGATGGACTTAATAACGACTGAATAAAACGCAACTTGAGGCTCATATGGGCCGCACAAATTTAACTTGCCAAAATGCCCCTCTACTCCCACTCCCGGCTGAGCGCGTTTGAGCAGTGCCCTTTGAAGTTCAGGTTTAAGCGCGTTGATAAGGCTGACGAATGGGTTGCTGGCAAGGTTGATGAAAGGGGTACGGTGGCTTAACTTCATATTTAGAATATAAACTCATTTATATACGGGCTTATATCAGAATATGAACATATTTATATATGAGCTAATATTATACTATAAACATGGAACTATTAGATATAAGAAAACAGAACCCTTGGTGGGAAACCAAAGAAAGGATTAATGAGGACCCTAAGATAAGAGACTATGTTTCTGCTAAGGTAAAATGGATGCCGAGGCTTAAAAAATATATTTTTCTTGACAAAAATGTAGTTTACAGCATAAGGGGCCCTAGGCAGGTAGGAAAAACAACTCTAATAAAGATTGTTATTAAGGAGCTTCTTGAAAAAAATAGCCCATTAAACATCATGTATTTTGCCTGCGATCTTTTGAGGGATAACCTTGCGCTAAACGACTTGATAAACACTTACTACGGCTGGATTAGACCGCAAAATAAAGAAAGAATTTTCATATTTTTGGATGAGATATCTTCTGTCAAAGATTGGCAGAAATCAATAAAGCTTTTTATTGATACTAATGGAAACAATAACTTGACAATAATCCTTACAGGTTCGCATACTTTGGATATAAAATCAAGTGCCGAAAGGCTGCCTGGCAGGGTTGGAGAAAAAGAGCACATCCCCACACATAAAATACTCCTGCCGATGAAATTCGCAGAATATGCAGAGATGAGAAATCCTGAGCTTTACAAACAAGTGCAGGAATTTAAGCTTGATGTTGCTGAAGAGCGAACACAGCAATTTCTTGAGATGGTGACCGGAAAAATTCCAAAATCAGCGCAAAACCTCATAAGGCTTCTCCCTGAGCTGGATGCATTACTCGATGAATACCTCATAACAGGGGGCATAATGGTTGCAGTAAATGAATATGCAGAGCATAAAAGAATAAACTCGCAGATTTATGATATGTATATCAGGCAATTAATAGGTGACATGGCGCGAATAAATAGGGAAGAAAAAACCGCTAAGTTGATTCTTGCTGCAATGCTAAAAAGGATAGGCTCAGCATACAGCTGGAACAGCATAAAGAAAGATGCCGGAATCCCAACACAGCCAACAGTTAACCAATATGCCAACATACTTCAAACAATGTTTGTGTTAAATATTTATTACAAAATAGAAATGAACGGCGTTATCAAAAGGGCAAGCGATAAAAAAGTTTATGTATTAAATTCGTTTATCTTTCATGCACTGAATAGCTGGCTTATCAATCCTGCCCAGGACCCGTATCAATCATCAATTGAGTTTTTGTCAAACCCCGAAAACAAATCAAAGCTTATCGAATCTGTTGTAGGCGATCATCTTAGTCGTGCCGCCCATAACATCAGGCCTGCTGATACTTTCGATCCCTCTGATTTCATTTTTTACCTAAGGACTAAGAAAGGATATGAAGTTGATTTCGTTTTCAAGGCGCAACACCTTTTTGCAGGAATAGAGGTTAAATACCAAAATACTTTAAATTCAGAAGATTTCAGGGGTTTAAATAAGATAAACAGGGGGTGCATGGTAAGCAAAAAAGAAATGATCCAAAAAGAAAAGTTTGCAGTCATTCCTGTAAGCTTGTTCCTGCTTTACATATAACAAAAATGCCCCTCCACCCCCACTCACGGCTGAGCGCGTTTGAGCAGTGCCCTTTGAAGTTCAGGCTTAAGTGCGTTAATAAGGTTGACAAACGGTTTAAAGAGAATGAAAAAACGAAAATCAGGTAAAAAAAGGGGAAATCCCCTAAAAAAAGGGGAAAGTTCCCCTAAAAAAAGGGAATTGCTTATGCTAAGAAAAGAGTCAGGCCTGCTTTACCTGTTTGCCTCTAATCCCTGGAAGGCATATACCGAAAGCGAATTGAAGAATTCTTATGGTACCAATTCCAAAAGCTATGTTGAGCAGTTCCTTGAAAAATATGTCAGGGAAGGCATCTTAAAGGTTGAGCCAATAGGTAGTTTTAGCAGTTATTCCCTTAATTTATCTTCAATAAAAGCGAGGATTTATGCAGGCACAGTCCTTGAATTAACCGGCTGGTCCAAGAGCAATGTTCCGTATAAGGATATTCAGGCAGCAATCGATAAGATTCCTTATTCAAGCCATATTACGCTAATCACCGGCAGTTATGCGAAAGGAAATCAGAATGAAAAGTCTGATATTGATGTCGTGGTAATTATAGAGGATTCCTGTGAGCCAAAGAAGGTGCATGCAGAATTAAAGCTGCATTCTGAGCTGAATATTCCTCCGATTCATCTTTATGTTTTTAGGAATTCCGAATTCATAGGAATGCTGAAAAACAGGGAATTGAACTATGGGAAAGAAATAGCTAAAAACTGCTTGATACTATCCCAGGGACAGACGTATCTTAAGCTGATAGATGAGGCGATTAAAAATGGATTCAATGGCAAGTCTCTTTATTAAACGAGCAGAAACTGAAATTGTTATGGCAGAGAAACTCAAAGAAATGAGTGAAGATGATAAAGTAAGGGCGTTTATGCAAATCCCCCGGGAAATGACGTTCTACAGTGCAGTTATTTCACACTCATATTATTCCATATTTTATTCTGCCAAAGCGATTCTGTTGACAAAAAGGATTAAGACTTATTCGCCAGATATCCACAAGAAAACTCTTGATGCCTTTCAGCAGCATTTTGTTGACACCGGGATTCTTGACGTAAAGCTTTTGGAAATCTACAAAAAGCTTGTTATCAGGGCTGACGAGCTTCTGGAAATATTCAAAAAAGAAAAACGAAAAAGAGGAGACTTCACTTATGATACAATCCCTCAGGCTAACCAGGAGCCGGCTGAAGACTCTGCAAAGAACGCAAAGATATTCCTGTCAAACATCAAAAAAGTCACTGAAACAATGAAATGAGGATGCAAAATGCCCCTCTACTCCCACTCCCGGCTGAGCGCGTTTGAGCAGTGCCCTTTGAAGTTCAGGTTTAAACATGTTAGTTAATAAGCTTGACGAATGGTTTGAAGATGATGAAAAAACAAAAATCAGATAAAAAAGCAGGTAAGAAAATGGATAAACAAATAATCACAAAGCTTCAAAAAACATTTGAAGATTACGCTTATGATGCAGACGGTATTGAATTCTGGTATGCAAGAGACTTGCAGACACTTTTAGGGTATGATAAGTGGGAGAACTTTGTCAATGTTATTGAAAAGGCAAAGATTGCCTGTAAGAACTCAGGTCATGATACAAAAGACCATTTTCCCGATGTCAGGAAAAAGGTTGATCTTGGCTCTGGCGCTAAGAGAGAAATCGACGACTTTATGCTTACAAGGTACGCTTGTTATATTATAGCACAGAATGGAGATCCTCGAAAAGAAGAAATTGCCTTTGCACAGAGCTATTTTGCAGTCCAGACACGAAAGCAGGAATTAATAGAGCAAAGAATTTCACTTATTGAACGGCTTAATGCGAGGCAAAAACTTATTGCTTCTGAAACCGAGTTGTCCAAACTCATTTATGAGCGCGGTGTTGATGATGATGGCTTTGCAAGAATCAGAAGCAAAGGTGACCAAGTGCTCTTCGGAGACCATACAACTGCGCAAATGAAGAACAAGCTAGGTGTTCCTCAAAACAGGCCGCTTGCTGATTTTCTTCCAACAATAACAATCACTGCAAAAAATCTTGCAACAGAAATCACAAACTTCAATGTGAAAAAAGATGACTTGAAAGGAGAAGTCAACATAACGAAAGAGCATATGAGAAACAATTCTGATGTAAGGGGATTATTAACAAAAAGGGGAATAAAACCTGAAGAGCTGCCCCCAGAAGAGGACATCCAAAAGCTTGAGAGAAAAGTTAAGAAAGATGAACAAAGAATAGCTGATGTGCCTAGACAAAAGAAAAGAATGGTGTAATCAAATGCCCTACAAACTATCCCCATCCAGCTTATCCTTGCTTAAAGACTGCCCGAGATGCTTCTGGCTTCATTTTAATGAGAAGTTAATGAGGCCGCAATCTATTTTTCCATCCCTTCCAGGAGGCATGGACAGAATTCTGAAGGCTCATTTTGACGTTTTCAGGGACAGGGGAGCTTTGCCGCCTGAATTGTCCAGCTTAGGAGATGATGTTAAGCTGTTTGGAAAAACCGAGCTGCTGGAAGAATGGAGAAACAACTTCAAAGGCATAAAATGGGCAGATGAAAGCGGAAACTTGCTAAGGGGAGCAATAGATAACTTGCTTCAGAAGGGAAACAAGCTGATAGTCCTTGACTTCAAAACCAGGGGCTATCCCTTGAAGGACAACACTGCTGACTACTACCAGGACCAGCTTGACATTTACAATTTCCTGTTCAGGAAGAACGGCTACGAAACAGAGGATTATGCGTACTTGCTGTTCTATCACCCTGACAAGGTAAACGAGGATGGAACCATGCTTTTCAACTCAGACCTTGTCCGGATGCCCATCTCAGTCCAAAACGCTGAAAACATATTTAAACGGGCAATTGCAACCCTGAATGGAACACTGCCCGAGGCTTCCCGGGAGTGTGGGTTTTGCGGGTGGGGTGGAGAAATGCAAAATCTGACCAAAAATGGATAGCGACAATACCATTAAAGAACTGAAGGACAAGATCAAGGAATTTTGTGAATTGCGTGACTGGGACCAGTACCACAATGCAAAGGACTTAGCCATCGGAATAATAACAGAATCTGGAGAATTGCTAGATATGTTTCGGTTTAAGAATGAAAAAGAAATTGAAAACATGTTCAGAAATTCCGAAAACAAGGGAAAAATATCTGAAGAGCTTGCAGACATATTATATTTCGTCTTAAGACTGGCGCAAAGATATGATATTGACCTTTCCACAGAATTGGGGAAAAAGTTGCAGAAAAATGAACAGAAGTATCCAATAGAAAAGGCAAAAGGCTCTAACAAAAAGTATACGGAGTTTTAAAAATGAAATTGTATGAAGGGACCGTAGTAGATTTCAAGGAAGATGTTATACACAATAGAATTGCAGATAAAATTGCCAGTAAATTTGAAGTTTATTTCAACAGAAAGCCTCCTGAATCCGAATGGAGAGCTTGGAATAATTCTTTACCAAAATTAAAAGATGTTTTGGAGACATCTAATTTAGTTCAAAATAATTTAATAATTGAATATGAGCTGCCTTTTGCAAAAAATAGTAGGATTGATTTTATCTTATTTGGAAGGGATGAAAATGAAAATGATAATATAGTGATTATTGAACTAAAACAATGGTCTAATAACCATGTAGAAGATTCGGAAGATGATGGAAACGTAGTTGTTGACTATGGGAAATTCAAGAAATCAAATCCTCACCCCTCTTTACAAGTCGAAGGGTATTTTTGGCATCTAAGAGACTACATGACTATTTTCGAAGAAGAAAATCCAGCTTTTTTGAGTGCATGTGTATATTGTCATAATTACAGTAAAGGTACTAATGAGGTACTTTATCTCCCAAAATTCAATAAAAATCTGCAAGAGTACCCTCTTTTTTCCAAACAAGAAATGATTGAATTAGGAGCTTATCTTAAAAAAAAATTAGGTGAGGGTAAAGGCTTAGAAGTTTTAGAACGGTTTAATCTTAGTATTTTAAAGCCTTCAAAAAGATTACTAGACCACACAGGAGAGATGATTAACAAGCAACAAATGTTCCATCTTATCGAGGAGCAACAAACAGCATATAATACTATTATCAGCAAAGCCAAAAAAGTTTCTAAAACAAAAGAAAAATCAGTTATTATTGTTAAAGGGGGTCCTGGAACTGGTAAATCCGTTATTGCTTTGGAAATCATGGGCGAGTTATTAAGAATGGGCAAAAGCGTTTTCCATGCAACTGGTTCTTCTGCATTTACCAACACATTGAGAAAAATATTGGGGATTAGGTCGGCAAAACAATTTAAATTTTTTAACAGCTTCATTAATAATAAAGAAAATGAAATAGATGTTCTTATTTGCGATGAAGCGCATAGAATTAGAAAAACAAGCGAAAGCAGATATACACCTAGCTCTTTAAGAACCGGAGAACCTCAAATAGATGAATTAATCAGATCAGCTAAATTATCGGTTTTTTTCCTTGATGAACAACAAACAGTTAGGCCAAATGAAATTGGGAATGTTAGGTTAATAAAAGATTCCGCGCAAAAATTTGGTGCGAAGGTCTTCGAAATGGACGAACTCAAAACTCAGTTTAGATGTGGAGGCTCTGCAAAATATCTTGAGTTGATTGAAAAAATACTAAAGATTAAGGAAGAAGGAGAAGGATTAGAAATTGAGCAAGAACAAAGAATGGAATTCAAAATTGTTGACTCTCCGCACGATCTAAAAAAGATTCTTGATCAGAAAAATAAAGAAAAAAAGAATTGTGGCAGGATTGTTGCAAGTTACTGCTGGCCATGGAGTAAACCCAATCATGATGGTACATTAGTTAAAGATGTTAAGATTGGGGATTTCGAGATGCCCTGGGAAAAGAAGGACCAATTTTGGAAATGGGCAACTGACGATTCTGGGATGGATCAAGTTGGAACTGTGTATACTGCACAAGGATTTGAATTCGATTATATAGGTGTAATTTTTTGTAAAGATTTAGTTTGGAGTAAGCAAATAAATGACTGGGAAGCCCACCCAGAAAATTCTTTCGATACGAAAGCTAAAAGAAATAATCCTGATTTTATTAAGCACCTGAAAAACATTTACAGAGTGTTGCTCTCAAGAGCCCATAAAGGAGTTTATGTGTATTTTCTTGATAAAGATACTGAAAAGTATTTTAGGTCCAAATTCGGAACTTAAATTTTATTCTGTCTTTTGAATTTTAATGCGGCAATAAACCAAAAATCAGGTCCGATATCTATGGAATCATCAGGATTTTTAATATTCCGCAATTGATTCAATCTTAAATCAACATAATAAGTCTTTTTCCCAATAGTCATAACCGGCAATTCTTTCATTAGTATTTAATTGCAGAGTGTATTAATATGCCTTCTGGAGAAAAACTCGGAAATATTCCGATAAAATCGGACAACCTTTTGGTTTAACAGGAAAAGCTCCGGAAATAAGCCAAAAAATTGGATAATCTTCGAAAATGCCGAAAGAATTACGACTGATTTTAAAAAACGCCTGAAATGTCAACAAAACAGTAAAATGCCCCCACCGGGATTTGAACCCGGGCCAGAGCCTGTCAGCGCATCCGTTTCGCAGCATTGGCTCGCTGCCGTTGGGAAGCCCGCAGGGCTCTATCATGTCCAGCTAGACTATAGGGGCATATTGGCTGATGGTTTGCATGGGCTTATAAATATTTGTCTGTGTTATTCAAAACGCTCTATAATCTTCCTGTCAAGGCCATGTCCTATTTTGCCTGCTGTCCTTATCCCCACCCTTTTGATTCTCATGAGGCGCTGCTTGTCCGTTGACGCAAGCTCCCGCAAGGACTTTATTTCAGAAAAAACGGCGTTGAGCTTCGCAGGGCTTATCTGAAAGAATGACCGCAACGAAACAGCATGCAAGGCGCCGCGACCTCGCGCTTTCAATTCAGGGGGCTTTGCATCCTGATAATACATTCTGAGTATTGCGGCTGCTGTGTCAGCCGCATCCCTTGTGAAAATGATGTTTGCGCGCAAATCTATCGTTATTGACTGGAGCGTCCTGTAGAGAAACGGGAGGTTATTCACGTATGAAAAATCAAAAAAGCCCTCAATAATGAGATACGACTTTTCAAATGCCAGCAGGTTCTCAAGCTGGGTGAACAGCCGTCCTGCAGCCACGGACGAGAAGAAGTCGGAAAGCGTCTTTCTCTCAATGCCTGTGCTTTTGAACAGGTAGTCGGCAGCCGTGTTTCTCGCAACCTTCACAGGCGCCTTCTTCCCCAATATGGAGATGATGCTTACAGGTTCATGTATGTCTGCAAAAATCATGCAGGGAATAAAAAAACAGCTTCCTTTTATATCTTCGCACGGATTTTCCGGAAATTTTCCGAATTTATCGTAAATACGGGAATTTTGCCAAATCTTTTTATACCCCTTTTTGCTGCGGCTCATGCATGCTCCATAGGATTCAGAAAATCATGGCATCAGCAGGTATTGCTTCCAGGCGTAAAAGCGAGGAGCTTATCGCTGCAGGGAGGGTGACTGTCAATGGCGCTGTTGCGAGCATAGGCCAGAGCGCTGACCCGGAGAAGGACGCAATAACTGTTGACGGCAAAGTTCTTGGCGCTGAGAAGAAGGTTTATATTGCGCTTTACAAGCCAGCTGGATACGTAACGACTGTCGCTGACAAGTTTGCTGTGAGAAAGGTAACAGACCTGGTTAAGGTAAGTGAGCGCGTCTTCCCGGTTGGCAGGCTTGATGCTGATGCAGAGGGCTTGCTTTTGTTTACGAATGACGGGGATTTCGCAAACAGGGTGATGCATCCGCGCTATAATGTTGACAAAGCTTATGTTGTGCGGCTCAGGAGGCCTCTGGCTGATGCGGATGTGAGGCAGCTGGAGAAAGGCGTTGTTATTGATGGAGTCAGGACATGGCCTGCAAAGGTAAAGGTTTTAGGCCCTGGCCGCCTTGATGCTGAAATCACTATCCATGAGGGCAGGCACAAAATCGTGAAGAGGATGTTCAAGGAAGTTGGAAATTATGTTCGGAGCATCACGAGGACAAGGATTGGGAGCTTGTCTCTGGAAGGGCTGAAAAAGGGAGTGTGGAGATATTTGTCAAAAAGCGAAGTGAAGGTCTTTTCGGGTTAAAAATGGCTTACTTGAAGAAAAATTTCAGGAAGGCAGCAATGATTCTGTACAGGCACAGGCGTTATGCATTTGCCGCTTTTCTTGCCATGGCGCTCTTTGCAGTGCTTGGCTTTGCTTTTCCGGATGCGTTTCATGATGAGCAGCAGAAAATCTTCAAGGACCTTGTTGAGCTGACTTCTGGCAAGGGCTTTTTTGAGCTTGCCGTGATAATCATTTTGAACAATTTGCGCTCTGCGCTTATAGGCATAATCCTCGGAATCTTTTTCGGTGTTGTGCCTTTCCTTGCTGTTGCTGTAAACGGCTACTTTCTGGGTGCTGTGCTCAACAAGGCGTGGAGCGTTAAAGGCCTGGAAACACTCCTTCTCATCCTTCCTCATGGCGTGTTTGAGATTCCTGCTCTTGCTATCGCCTTTGGGCTTGGCTTGAGGTTCGGGCTGTGGTTCAGGGAGAAGAGGAAATGGCGTGACGTGAAAAGGAATTTCGGCGATTTCATGCTTGTCTACTTCTGCATTATTGTGCCGCTGGTTGTGGTTGCCGGCATTATAGAAAGCGCGCTTATTCATATCCTTTGAACTACCGGCTTGTGGAAAGGCTTGCAAAGAGAAGCAGGCTGACAGAGAAGGATGTGGATGAATTAGCCCACAAAATAAACAGGGAAGTCTTCAAAGAGCTGAATAAAGGTTTTCAAGACAAGTGAATTGGTGCGGTTGTTCCTTAAGCCCTGACTGAGCGGTCGTATATCTTTTTCAGGAAATCATAATCAGTTTTGTTCCTGGCTGCGATAAGGCTGTTGATTCCAAGGTGCCAGGACTTGCCATAGCCGTCTGTCACTTTTCCTCCCAGCTCGTTCAGTATGGCAAAGACGGCAGCCATTTCGTTGCTGGTCTTGAAGTATATTGTTCCTTTGTATCTTATCGCTTCCAGAGCCCCGCTTTCCGGGTCGACAAACCTTTTTCCCTGTATCAGGCGCAAAAAATTTTCCACCTGCTTCTGCAGTTTCGTGTCAAAATGCGGGCTGTTGTTATAAGTGAATCCAGGAAACTCAGGCTTTTTGCCCATCTTTTCTTTCCTGAGAAGCCTTGCCTGTTCATCATAGTAATAAATGAATGCTCCGCTGCCTTTTATGCCTGTGTAGAAAAGTCTTTTTGATGGGTGCGCAACTATCCCGATAACCGGTTGCTTTTTCCTGACGTCAACAAGCGCAACAACAGAGCCCCACTGGTCATCCTTTCCTGCAACGTAATTGTTTGTTCCCTCTACGGGGTCTGTTATGAGCAGGTATTTTCTGCTTTCGTCGTACTGCTCCTTATCGCCTTGTGAATCTCCTTCTTCTCCCCAGAACTGCCATCCCTGCCGCTGCGCAAACTGCCTCAATTTTTCCTGCATGTAAAAATCTGCTTCTGTAACAAGGTCGGCTATTTTGCCTCTTCGCGCCTTGGCGTAAGCCTTCAGCCTTTGAGCTCTCATGCCCGGCAGGCTTAAGGCTATTGGAGAATAAAAGCCCATTATCTCCCTGAAAAGCTTATTCAGCATCTTCCACCAGGGATAGCTGCCCCTTGTCCTCCTTTAGTCCCTGTCCCACCTGCTTTTTTATGTCTGCAGCAACCTTTGGTCCAAGTATCTGCGACAATGTTGCCATGTCTGCCTTCTTCACAGCCCCTATGTCTGTGATTTTGTTGCTGTAAAGCCTTCTCGCCCTTGCCCTGCCTATGCCTTTTAGTTTTAGAATCGCAAACAATTCTTCCTTCACGCCATATCTTACCCTTATGCTGAGCTTCATGAGCTCTGTTGCGACTGCCGTGAGTTTCAGCAGCTTGCTGAGCTCCCTTGCTGAATACAGAAGCCACTGGGCTGTCTCAAGCTTTGCGTGCACCTCGCCGGGCCTTATGTTGTATTTCTCAAGAAGGTATGCCTCGCTTTTCTCCTCAGCCCATTCCTGGATGAACATAGCTGTCTTTGCAGCATTCATGAACTCGTCGTAGTCCTCTTCATAGATTGACGGCTCCTGCTGCAGCAGCCTGCCTTCGTTCTCAACAAGAACCTCGCTTATTGTTTCGTAGTCTTTTGCATTTGCCCTCAGCCGGGGCCTCATCTCAAGCGCTGTTGCAGCCATTAGGAGAAATGGGAAAGCCTCTTTAAGCCCTGATGCTTTTCTTGAGCAGGTTATCATATGATTGGCTGTCAGGGGGTCTATGTAAAGCTCCGCAACTCTTTTGCCTATTATGGTTGCTAACGCCTTGTCGTCGCTTAGCTCGTCCGCGCCTGAAAAGTCGTCCTTCGCTTTTATTAACTCCCAGCTTTCAAGCTGCCCAATAATCCTTGTTATTGTCGCGTTCAGCTGCTTCACGTCCATGAACTGGTGCGCCCAGAAGGTTTTTGAGAAGAAGCCAAAAATCTCCTTTCTGGTTGTCACGAATCGCGTTGCGACAAGCGATAGTATGTATGTCCTGAGTGCCGGCTCTGCGGCCAGCTTCGAGTATATGTCTTCGGGCTCGCCAAGAACGTATCTCTCGTATATGCGCTTTTTGTCAGTTTCCGTTGCTGCAATGGCTATTGCCTGCCCTTCTGTGTCGTACTTTGGCCTGCCTGCCCTGCCTGACATCTGCAGGTATTCAAGGACAGGTATCCACTGCATGCCCTCGTTCCCATACCTTTTCAGGTCGCGTATCACTGCCCTGTATGCTGGAAGATCCAAGCCTGCGGCCAGGGTTGGCGTGCAGCAGATTATCTTTATCGTTCCTTTCCTGAAAGCATCTTCTATCGCTGTTCTCTGCTTGTGCGTTAATCCGCTGTGATGGAAGGCAATGCCTTTCTTTATGCACCTTGAAAGCCTTTCGCACTGCTTTGTGGGCTGTGTAAGTGCGTGGAGAACGTAAAGAGACAACTCGTCAAGCCCCTGGCTGTTGACATTAAGCTTTTTCGCTATCTCCTCTGCTGTTTTCTCTGCGCTCGGCTTTGTGCCTACGAATATTAGTGCCTGCTTGCCTATGCGCAGCGTGTCAAGCGCTATGTTCAGGGTGCCGTCAGGAGTTGTCTGAGCTATGCTGATTTTTGCCGTTGTCATCTTCGGTAAAGCATTCTCTCATACCGCCTTGCAATTGCTATGTTCAGGGGGTCGTTGTTGTTCTGGAAAGGGTCTACGAGTATTGTGTATGCCCTAACCCTGTTGCCAACAAGCACGTCTGTCAGCAGCCTGTCCCCGACCACCACAAGGTCACTGGCGTTTCTCAGCTCAAAATAGCCCAGAACAGGCCTCAATGATCTCGGATGCGGCTTCTTTGGGTTTGCTATCAGCACTGGCATCTCAAGCATTCCTTCCAGGCTTTTTACTCTGCCTGATTTCACATCGTTTGACAAAGCACACATAGCAAACCCTAATGAGCGCGCTTTTCGGAGTGCTTCCATTACGCCCGGGCTTGGAACAGGGATGTGGTATCTGGTCAGCGTTCCATCAACGTCAAAAACCACTTGCCTTCTTCCTGCGTTCCAAAGCTCCTCAAAATCTATCTCTGCCATGCTTGCATGGCGCTCATCCGGGGTGCACAATGCCCTGGCTTCGGCATCAGGAAGCACGTAAGTCCTTATTATTCCTGAAAGGCTCATAAAGGCAGCAGGATTCACAGCAGTTAAAAAATGTTTTCAAAACTTAAAGAATAAATGGGCCCGCTGTGAATTTCATCGAAGAAGTTTTACTTCCCCGGTTTTGAACACAGGACCACCTGATATCAGACCTGATATCTGATTTGGTTATCAGTCAGGCGCACCAACCAGGCTATGCTACGGGCCCAACGCCCCTGGGCAGACTCGAACTGCCGACCTTGCGGTGTCAGCTAGCAAGTTAACAGCTTCGTGGTTATTGACTCGCACGCTCTACCTGCTAAGCTACAGGGGCACTAATGTTTCTGGACTTCCAGACCATTTATATAGTTTTCTACGCAGCCATCCTCGCCACAAGCAGAAACAAAATTGAGGCTGCTCCTGATGCGAGCGCAAGCTTGGCGTAAAGCTTTGCAATATGCAGAACAAGCTCCTTTTTCTCCCGTAGCGCCGCTTTTGAGTTCATGCCTACAACAGCGCCGGTTGCCATTACAAGGAGAAGCCCTGCAACAACTGTTATTGTTATGCCTACATAGTTCCCGTATATGTATTGCGTGTTCGGCTTTGCAAGGAGGAAACCGTAAAGCCCTGCCTGGTTGAAGTCAAATATGCCTATTAGCTGCGTTGCCGCAAATAAGGGGTAGAAGCTTGAGAGGAAGAACCTTGGGCCGATTATGCCGAGGGCAAGCTGCAGGGTTGCCAAAGCCCAGAAAACGTAAATTCCTGTCTGTGCCTTTCCTGCCGCTTCTTTCTGCACAAGCATTGTCTCGTTTGCTTTGGATGCCATGGCGACTATCTAATCACAGGGTTATTTAAGACTTTTCTTAATGAGATTCCGTAAGGTTTTAATATTCAGCTTCGGAATAGCTTTGGATGGCTGTGCTTAACCTTGTGCTTTTTGCGATTTCCTTTGCCTTGCTGATAGTCAGCGGCGACTTGGCTGTGAAGCTGCTCTCAAGGGTGGCTGCTTTGTTACGGATGAAGGACTTTGTTCTTGGCTTTTTCCTTGTTGGCTTTGGCACCTCCCTGCCTGAGCTTTTTGTTGGAATCACGTCTGCCTTTGAGGGCAACCCTGTTCTTTCCCTTGGGAACGTTATCGGCTCCAACATCGTCAACCTGACACTTATACTTGGCGTTCTTGTGGTTCTTGGGAGGGGCTTGAGGGTCGGCAGAAGGACTGCGAAGAGGGATATGGTGTTCATGCTGCTGATTTCAAGCTTGCCTGTGTTCCTGCTGCTGGACGGAAGCCTTTCACGGGTTGAGGGCTTGGCTCTTCTGCTTGCTTTCGCGATTTATCTTTTCAGAACAATGAATGACAGCAACTCTTTCAGTTTGGGAGGTGGCTACAGGAAAATCAAAGATGCCGGAATTAAGGGGACTAAAGACATGCTTTTGCTGGCTGCCAGCTTTGCTGCGCTCTTGTTGAGCGCTGACTTTGTTGTAAAGTTCGGTGTTGCCTTGGCACTTGACCTGAATGTGAGCGTTATGCTTGTCGGCCTTATTGCAGTTGCTTTCGGCACTTCGCTTCCTGAGCTTGTTTTCAGCGTGAGGGCTGCTGCCGCAAAAAAGGGCGGAATGGCTCTTGGCAACCTTGCCGGCTCCGGGGTTGTGAATTCCACTGTTGTCCTGGGCGCAACCTCAGCCATAAGACCGATAGTGGCTGACTACCTGCTGTTCGTGACCAGCGCGACATTCATGATTGTCGTGATGTTCCTTGTTGTGGCGATTGCTGAGAGAAGGGGAGGGTTTTCGGCAAGGGACGGCGTAATGCTTGTGATGCTTTACGCGCTCTTCATGGCGATTGAGGTCTTTTTCAGGGGGGTCTGAATCAAAACAGCAAACATTATAAATATCTTGGTCGCCTTTGTTTTTGATGGCGAAAAAAGAGGCAAGGGAAGAAGAGCATAAGGCTTATGAAGGTTCTGGGGAGATTGATTCCGGCAAAATAGAAAGGCTTGTTCCTGACACTTCTGTCATCATTGAGAGCTTGGTAAGCAAAAAAATCAACAGCGGCGAATTGCTGCCTGAGACCATAATAATTCATGAAGCTGTTGTTTCAGAGCTTGAGCATCAGGCGAACATGAACAAGGCCATCGGCTTTCTGGGCCTGGATGAGCTTGTCAGGTTAAGGGAGCTTTCCAAAAAGACCGGGTTTGCAATTGAGTTTTCAGGCATCAAGCCGAGGCTTTCTGAGATAAGGTATGCGGGGCTTGGGGAGATTGACGCAATGATTCGCGACCTGGCTTATGAAAAGGATGCTGTTCTCTTTACTGCTGACAAGATACAGAACCGGGTTGCGCAGGCAAAGGGCGTGAGGACGATTTTCTTCCATGTTGAGAAGCTTGTGAAGAAACTGAGGCTTGAGTCCTATTTTGACAGTGAAACCATGAGTGTGCATCTCCGCGAGAACGTGCTGCCTTTTGCAAAGAAGGGCGTGCCTGGAAAGTGGACATTTACACAGGTTGGCGACAAGCTCCTTGAGAGAGATGATGTTCAGGCTATAAGCCGGGAAATCATTGAGGAAGCTGGCGTCAGGAGAGAGGGCTTTATTGAGATTGAAAGGCCTGGAAGCACAATAGTGCAATTAGGCCGCTTCAGGATTGTGATTACAAAGCCGCCTTTCAGCGATGGCTGGGAAATAACGGCAGTCAGGCCTGTGAGGACAATGTCTTTAGAGGACTACAAGCTGTCTGAAAAGCTTATGGAGCGCATCTCTGGGCAGGCAGAGGGAATCCTTATCGCAGGCGCTCCAGGGCATGGAAAAAGCACGTTTGCACAGGCGTTAGCGGTGCATTACGCATCAAAAGGAAAAATCATCAAGACCGTTGAGGCCCCAAGGGACATGGTGCTGCCTGAGAACATCACGCAGTATGCTATAAGCCACGGCGATGCGCAGGAAATACACGACATCCTGCTTCTTTCCCGCCCGGACTACACTGTTTTTGACGAGATGCGCAACACAGACGACTTCAAGCTGTTCGCAGACTTAAGGCTTGCAGGCATAGGGCTTGCGGGTGTTGTGCACGCGACAAACCCCATTGACGCTATACAGCGCTTTGTGGGAAGAATAGAACTGGGAGTTATTCCGCAGATAATTGACACAGTCATCTTTATCAGGGACGGCTTTGTGGGCAAGGTTCTTAGTTTGTCAATGACTGTAAAGGTTCCTGAGGGCATGACTGAGGCGGATTTGGCAAGGCCTGTTGTTGTTGTGAACGATTTTGAGACGAAGAAGCTTGAGTACGAGCTTTACAGCTACGGCGATCAAACAGTTGTTATTCCTGTTCGCAGCGGGGAAAAGGCGCCCGGAAGGGTTCTTGCCGAAAAGTCAGTCCTTAACGAGTTCAGGAACTATGTGAGCAGCGCAAAGGCTGACATGATTTCCGACCACAAGGTTATAGTCTACGTCCCCGAGAACGAGATTGCCCGCGTCATAGGAAAGCAGGGCAAGACCATTGAGCAGATTGAAAGAAAGCTGGGGCTTTCAATAGACATCCAGCCCCTGGGAAAGCAGGTGAGCGAGGAGAAGCAGATGGCTTTTGAGGCACAGTTCAGCAAGAAGCACGTCATGCTCATGGTTGACAAGGTCTTTGCCGGCAAGAACGTCAACATATTCATAGACGAAGACTACCTGATGACTGCCAACGTGGGCAAGGAAGGCATTGTTAAGATAACCATGAAGAACAAGATAGGCAAGATAGTTGCTGACGCCGTCAACATGCACGAGAAGCTCAGGGTTGTTCTTGCTTAGTTTTCTGGCAGATCGTTTTCAGCGGAAGCCAAACAAAACATTTATATATAACATTAGTTTGATAATGTTATAACATTATCATGATAATATAAAATGGAAACCGAATCGTTTTACGACAGAAAACAAGAACTTGAGATGCTGAAGAGCAGATATGCCAATCTTATATCGGGAGAGATGCTCGTTTTTTATGGACGAAGAAGGGTTGGCAAAACTGAGCTAATAAGACAGTTCATTAAGGCAATTCCAAAAAACAAGATGTATTTCTATGTTGATTTGGTAGAAAAGCAGGGGATTCTTGATTCACTCTCTAAAGCGGTTCAGGAGCAACTAAATGAGTCCAGAAAATTCAGTGATTTCAATGATTTTCTTGATTACATAGCATCCAAATCAGAAGATAAATTTGTGTTGGTTATGGATGAATTTCAGCGATTTCTTGAAGTAGCGCCACAATTCATAACCCAGCTGCAGAACTATTGGGACCAAAAACTAAAAAACAGGAAGATAATGCTGATATTGGTTGGCTCTTCAATAGGGATGATACACAGAATAACCAACAGCAAAGCAGGAGCGCTGTATGGGAGGGCGACAAAAATCAGGATATCTCCCTTCAAATATGCTGATTTTAGGCTAATGTTTAAAGAGTTGAGTGAAGAAGAAAAAATAATTCTTTATGCAGTATTTGGTGGAACCCCATATTATCTGGAAAAAGCCAAAAAGATCAAAGGAGACATACATAAAAAGATATTTGAGCTTCTGTTAAAGAAAGGCGCGGATTTACAGGAAGAACCTAAAAATTTACTGGAATACGAGAATGTAAGAATTCACGCCAAATACAATTCCATACTTCAGGCGGCTTCTTCTGGAAAGGAGAACATAAAAGAAATCCAGGACTTTACCGGCATAAACGCGAATGTCATGCCCGCATACATAAAAAAGCTTGACGAATTATTGGACTTGCTTGGAAGAAAAGATCCTGTGCTTGGAAAAGAAAGGCACGGAAGGTATTGCGTAAAGGATAACTTTTTCATGTTTTGGTACAGGTTCGTATTTCCGAGCCAAACAGCATTAAATCTTGGAAACCACAAGCTGGTTGAGGGCAGCATAAAAGAAAATCTGAACGCATACATTGGAAGAATCTTTGAAGATATAAGCAAAGAACTGCTCATTTCTTATGTGAATAAAGAGGTAAATGGGTATCTTCTTGACTTTGAAAATATTGGCAGTTGGTGGAATAGGGCGGGAGAAGAAATAGATATCGTTGCATACAACCGCAAATCAAGAATGATACTGGTCGGCGAAGTAAAGTGGAAAAATAGCCGGACAGATATTGATGTTGTTGACAACCTTTTAAGAAAATCAAAAATGATCAACTTCGCAGGAGAATACAAATTCGCATTCATATCCAAGAGCGGCTTTACAGAAAAAGCAATAGTCAGGATGAAAGAGATTAATGCAATATACCTGGATTTGAAAGATTTTGAGAGGATGTTTAACAGGCTGTGAACATGCATGAGAAGCTGAGGGTTGTGCTTGCTTAGTTTTTCTGGCACGGTTGCCAATAAGGAGCAAAAGTTTCGGATTATGGCTCATAAATGCCGATAAACCGCATAGATTCAGCGAGACTAAAAAGAATTGCGGAGTATATATGCTGGAGTTCATCATATAAATATTTAAGTTCCAAAATGTAATGCGTATTCTCCTTAATAAGTGGCGCTAAATCATCAATTTGGCGTTTGATATTCTTGATGCACGGAGAACGGCATTTAAAAAACTTATTCTGGTCTCCATTTCATCGCCTTGGTGTGCCAGCCCCCTACCGACTGAATTAATAAACGACTGTAGTTTCGACACGATTTCTTCAAGCGCCCTCATAATAAGGGCCAATAACCTGCGTATTTGAAACACATCAACGGCAGCATTGTTAAAACCTTGTTCTTTTAGCGCTGCTTCTTGCGTTCCCAGAAGCTTCACACGCCTATCCAATCTTGTATTGTAAGTGCTTGCCATTCTGCATATACGTTGTAGCTCTGGAATTTCCCTTTGCATTAGCTCCAGGAGTCTTTTATACTTTGCATGATAATCTTCATCTTCATCCATTTTTCCACTTCACCAATTCCGTGGCTTTTCACAGTTCCTACTTAAAAATGTTTTTGTCAGCATCAAAAGAACAAAATACACCAAAGTGCTCATTAAAATGCACTGAAGTGGAAAAATTTATATATGAACGGCAATTCAATACACTAAAGTGTAACACCATGAAGGAAAATGCCTCATCCAATAATGGGAAAAGCCCCGAACCCGGGTGGACAATGCTTCCTGCGACAGAAAAAGAGAACTATCTTGTTTTTCATAAGAATGTGTTTGAGATACATGCAAAGACAATTGAAGCGTTGGAGCACCTCATAAAGGATGAAGAAATAAGGAAGAGACTTCTTGGCCTTCTGAAGGATGCCAGGGATATGTACTACAGTGCCGAAAGGTTAAAGGAAAGGATATTGCCAACGCTATTGAGAAGGGGGAAGCAAGAAAGAAGTAAAGCCCAATACTATTCAGAAGATTACAGCAAATTGAGGAAATAATGTTATTGGACGTTTGCTTGGGAACCAGAACATCCTGGAAGATGCTGTTTGTGTTTGCCGAGGCGCCGGGCAAAGCAATATCCAGAAAGGATATCCGGAACCTGACAAAGTTGGGCAATAAGGTTCTTGTCAAATTCCTCTTGGTACTGGAAAAATTCGGCATAGTGTCATCAAGGAAAATAGGAAAAAGTTATTATTATACCTTGAATCTCAGTAATCAGTATGTGGGAAAAATATTGGAAATTATAAGCCTGGAGAAAACCAAACTTAACAATCCGGATTTCTTTATGCTGAACATTTTGAGAGACTTTATTTATGAGCTGACAAACACAAATCTCAATAATTTGAGCGGAGTAATATTGTTCGGTTCATATGCAAAAAGGACGCAGTCCAATAATTCCGACATTGATGTGGCTGTAATTCTTAAAGAAAGGAACTCAAATGATGAACTGATAATTGCCGAAATCACAAACAGTCTAAACAAAAGATACAAAAAGGAGATTCAGCCACACTACTACACATTGAAGGAATTCAAAGAACTGGGAAAAAAAGACAGGCTGGTGCAAGAAATAGTAAAAGATGGAATAGCGCTGATGTAGGAAATTCTGCTTACACCGTCGGGAAACCTCTTAAAGTCACCAATCTAATGCTATCAAGACAACTCTACTTCCTAATCCCGTCTATCTTCCTCTCAATCCCGTCCAGCCTCTTATTCAGCTTCTCTATCGCCTCAAGTATTATCTCATGCGGCGGCTTAGGCCTCATTCCAGGGGGGACGGGCTTCCTGTCTCTTAGGAAGTCAAGGATTCTTTTGTCCTTCAGGGAATAGTATTTCTTGCCTTCCTTCCATTCCGAGTCAACAAGCCCTATCTCTGAAAGCAGCGAAAGGTGGAAGTCTATTGTCTGCGGCTTCTTGCCGAGCCCGTCTGCAAGCTCTGTGAGGTATTTCTCCTTTTTTGAGAGAGCAAGAAGAAGTTCCCTTCTTGTATCGTTTGAAAGAGCCTTGTGCACAATCTCCTCAAACACAGGCGGTGGCATTGCATAGTATGTTTCGGGTTTCACATATAAGCCTTTCTATTCGGGTTTCATATGAAAACAGAAAGATTTATATACCTGCCGTGCTTTCCAGTTTCATAGGAAAGAAGAACGAAAATGATTAGCGCTTTGGCGCGGAGGCAGGAAAAATGACAGGACATGGAATACCGGGAAGTACCGCAGGGATGAAGATGGGTGCGCAGCAATATGCCGGCATGGCGGAGCGCGCAGGAGAAGTTGGGGCGTATGTTGCCGCAATCATGTATTACAGGACGGCTGCAGAGGCAATTGCAGATAAGGGTGAGCTGATGACTGTGCTGGAAGGCATGATTGGCTGTGCTGAAAGATTGAAGAAGCTGGAAGACAGACTCGCTGTTTATGATTGGGGAATAAAGGTCATTTCGGACAGGCTGCAGAGACAGGGCGACCGGCCTGAAGGAATTGAAAAGCTGGCTGAAAGGCTGGTGAAACTTATAAGAGTGGAGGTTTAAAATGCTGCCGCATGAAAGGGATGAGAAGCCATCGCATGATGCAACGCATGATGTGCTGCCGCACAGGAAACACGGGGAGATAAAGCCGCATGAGGAAATCATTGAATGGCTTGAAGCAATATACGGGAAGATAAAAAGCATTGAGGAATCTGTCAGGAGGTGACAAGAATGATTTCACACCAATTACACCAATTTTTGCCTACTTCGGCGCCTGTCTGGATTGGGATTGCGAGCCTGATTTTTATGACGATGAAAGAGTGAGCCGCTTTCCAGGGCGTAATGGCTGAAGAGCGTGTCGGGGCTTGAAACCGCCACGCAACAGAAAAATATAAATATGGTTGCTGTAACTTCTACACCATGGAATGGAAAAATATCCACATTGCAGCAGACATTGTTGTATTCACAGTCAGCAAAGGCGTTTTGCAGGTTCTGCTCATCAGGAGAAAGAACCCTCCGTTCAAAGGGCAGTTTGCATTGCCTGGCGGCTTTGTTGAGATTGACGAGAGCCTTGAGGAAGCGGCTTTGAGGGAGCTGGAGGAGGAAACAGGTGTCAGGGGCATCTTTATCAAAAAGATTGCAGCTTACGGAGATGTCAGCAGGGATCCGAGGGGAAGGATTGTAAGCATTGCATTCATGGCGCTTATAGACTCGGAGAAGTTCAGGCTTGAATCAAAGGTTGATGCCATGGAAGCGCAGTGGGTGAGCGTAAGCAGCATCAGGAACCTTGCCTTTGACCACATGAAGATTCTTAATGATGCTCTTTCAGAGCTGAGGTTTGAAATCCAGACAACAAACATAGCTGCGCAGATTCTGCCTGAGAAGTTCACGCTCACTGAGCTGCAGGAGCTTTATGAGAGGGTTATGGGCGAGAAGCTTGACAAGAGGAATTTCAGGAAGAGGATTAAGGCGCTTGACATCCTCGCCAGCACAAGGGAGACAAAAATGGAGGGTGCTCACCGTCCTGCACTTCTTTACAGGTTCAGAAGCAGGTCTTACAGGGCTCTTAAGGACCGGATTCATGTGTTTGTATAGCTATTAGAATTGCGCCAATAATTTCACTAATCAGCACAATTCTCTATATATGCTTTATATGGCGTATTACCAAAATATTTTTATAGTTATAGTGTATATCATACAATAACTATGCCAGTGGCGGTTAAAAAATGACAAAAAGGCACTTCGTTTTATTTGAAACTTAGTGTAAAAAACACAATATTAATAAAACTCAGGAAAACGGAGGGGATGAACATGGGACTTATGGGGTATTTCAGGGCAGAGCCGACTGAATATGCGAGGTTCAGTTCAGGGGGAAAAACAAAACACGAAGGGCATGGAATAAGCGGGGTCTATACGCCTTTCAGAACCAGTATAGAGCTGGTAAGCATGGCTGTTTCTGAGAAGCCACTTTTATTCAGGGAACCCACGAGCGACAACCAGGAAGTTACGCTGCAGGGAGGAATACTCTACCGAATCACAGACCCGGGAAAGGTCCTTGGAGCGTATAATTTCGCAATAGATCCAAAAACAAAGGCTTATTTGTCTGAAGACCCGGAAAAGATGCGGGACCACATACTTGAAACAGCAAGGACAGGCGTTCACAGGCTTGTCCGTGGCAAGTCTCTGGAAGAATTGCTGGACATGAGTGAGGAGCTATCAAGGGAAGTCATGGCCGGACTGAACGATTCCCTGGTAATACGTGGTCTCGGATTGGAGATACGGGCTGTTTACTTCCATGCGCCGCAGCCGCAGCCGGATATTGCCAAGGCACTGGGCGCTGAATACAGGGAAGGGCTGTTGAAACGGGCGGATGGCGCAACTTGTGACAGAAGGGCAGCGGCTATTGAGAGAGAAAAGGAGATAAAGATGAGTGAGCTTGGTGGTGAGGTAGCGTTGGAAGAAGAAAAAAAGAAACTCATTGACCTCCAGGCAGGCAACGCAATGGCAGAGGCCGAATACAAGGCTGACGCAGCAAAGCTCGGATTGGATGCATTTGAGGGGCTAAGCCCGGGCATGATTGCTGCCCTGGCTCTGTACAAGATCGGAGGTGGAGAGAGCAGGATAGAAAGCCTATCGCTCACGCCCGAGCTGCTGGCAGCCCTGAGGGACGCGAAATAAAGTTCAGGACGGGAAGAAAATGGACTTTGACCGGATTGTTGTGGTGAAGAGGGCAACTCAGCTTGAGGAGCTGCTGCAGCGCCATGCAACAGCTTCACAGGCAAGGTTTTACCTGGAATCGCGGGGTGAGTCGTACAGTTCTTACCATGACGCCCACAATGATTACCAAAAGGGCGTCTCAGGAACTGTTTCTGCAATCCCGAAATCAATGAGGTCGCAAGTCGTAGAAAAGAGCCTGCTGCCGACATATAAATTCCTTGAAAAGGACTTGGTTGTAGTCGTTGGTGACCCGGGCTTGTTTGTAAATGTGGCAAAATATGCGCAGGGGCAGACAATAATAGTCGTTAATCCCGACAATGCAAGGTTTGATGACACCTTCACCATATGCAGGCCGGAAACTTTCAGGAAGTGCCTTGAGGACACGCTGGGAGGCAAAACAGGGCTTGAGGAAATAACAATGGCAGAAGCTGTACTGGAGGATGGCCAGTCAATGCTGGCGCTTAACGACATTTATATCGGGAGGAACTCGCATGCTTCGGCAAGGTACAGGATTGAGCACGGGAAAAAAGCTGAAATGCAGTCATCAGACGGCATACTTGTATCAACAGGAGCGGGCTCAACAGGCTGGCTTACATCAATCATGGTCGGAGCGTATGCTTTAGTTGGTGGCGAGCCGTGCCCGTTGGAGCGGGTGGTGTTCCCAAGGGACTCAAACTATCTGGCATTCACTGTGATGAACCCTTTCCCGTCGAGAACTACTGGAACAAGCGTAATCCGGGGAAGAGCAACCCAAAGCGAGCCGCTGAAAGTGGTTTCACAAATGCCGGAGAACGGGGTGATTTTCAGCGACGGAATAGAGTCCGATTACCTTGAGTTCACAGCAGGCAAAACGGCAACAATCAGGCCAGCATACCAGAAAGCCTGCCTTGTAAGGTGGCAGGCGCGATAGTTCTTACAGTATATGCGAAGTAGCGGATTATACAGAAAAATCTTTAGTTTTTATTAAGTATAACACATCTTTTATTAGGATAAATAGAGCTAGAGGAATCACTAAATAGACGAGGGGGTTAAATTCCCAAGCCCCAGTTACGTCCCCATGCAATAATCGTGAAACTGCTCTAGTAATACCTGATGAATATGGTTTAAAGTTAAAAAGTGATTCGTATGCTGAACGAATTGGTAGATAATGGAGTTTTTCTGTGGGAAGAACGAATAAAATTATTAAACCTAAACTAAAAACTATAACTCTACTTAATGGTTTTGATAGACTTATAACATATAAAAACTTCTGGAGGACTCGTCTAATTTTGTAAAAATTTGCCGTCACCATCTTTTAAGGAATTTGTAGCAACAAGTATAATATCAATTATTGTCCATACACCACACCCACCCAATGTTAATAATTTCAAAATACCGGTACCAATTAATCCCATATAAAATCTATCTATTCCCAATGAACCTACAAAAATAGACAAGAGTAAAGCCGTCAAATATTTTCTTTTCCCAGCTGGCTTATCAAAATCGTCACTTTTATGCTTTTGCCTTACACCACATTTTGGACAAATTTCTGCATCTTTTTTGATAACAACTCCACAACTAGAGCAATACATTTCGTCGTGGTCTTTTTTCTTTTTATCTTCTGGCATTTTATTCGTAGTCCCCATCTTTAGGTTTGAGGTTTCCTACAATGATTCTAATAAGGTCTATCAATGCCCATACCCCTAATCCGCCAAGAGTTAATAATTTTAATATACCTAATCCGGTATAACCTAAATAAAATCTGTCAATACCCAAACCGCCCAAAAACAATGAAAGCAAAATTGCAACTGTTTTATTTTTCCCCATTTGATACAATAAATGTTAAACACATATTTAAATGTATCTTTTTGTTGGTCGGATAAACGAAGTTCTTTCCCGTAAATGATGAGGTGACAATATTGTAATTAAGAGTTTGAGCTTAACATATACCACATATACCCCATTTCCAAAACATTTATATAGTAGTTAGTGTATACCATACACTAATTGTATGCCTAAAGTGTTTTTAAGGCTCAAAGTAAGTGTAAAAAACACAATAACTATATGGTGATTGGGATGGTAGCTGATTTGGAAAGAATGGTGCAGGAAGCAGGAAAAGGCGGCAAGACCATGCTGACAGACCTTTACCAGCTCACAATGGCTGCCGCATACTTTGAGAACGGCAAGAACGACACTGCAACATTTGACCTGTTCATAAGGAATCTGCCTGAGGGCTGGGGATATTACATAGCGAACGGAATAGAGGATGTGATAGACTATGCAACAGGCATAGAATTCCAGCCGAAAGATATAGACTATCTAAGGCAGCAGGGGACTTTCAGAGAAGCATTCCTTGAGTTTCTGAAAGATATGAAGTTCACAGGCGACATATATGCACTAAGAGAAGGAACGCCTTTCTTTCCAGACGAACCTGTATTAAGGGTTACCGGGAAAAGGGCTGAGGCGCAGTTCCTTGAAACAGCACTTCTCAACATAATAAACTTCCAGACCCTGATAGCGACAAAGGCAAACAGGGTTGTGAATGCTGCGAATGGAGCTGCGGTTGTGGATTTCGGCTTGCGCAGGGCTCAGGGCGAGGATGCCGCAATGGAAGGCGCAAGGGCGGCATACATTGGGGGGGCTGTAGCAACAAGCAACGTAAAGGCAGGCATGAAGTATGGCATACCAATAGCAGGCACTCATGCGCACAGCTTTGTTATGAGCTTCCCGGAAGAGATTGATGCTTTCAGGGCTTATGTCAGGACTTTTCCGGAAAAGGCAACACTGCTGATTGATACCTATGACACAATTCAGGGCGCAAAAAACGCAATCACTGTTGCCAGGGAGCTTGAGGCAAGGGGAAAAAAACTGTATGCTGTAAGGCTTGACTCAGGAGACCTTGCAGACCTATCTATAACAGTCAGGCAGCTGTTTGACGATGAAGGCATGGGATACGTAAGGATTGTTGCAAGCAACGACCTCAATGAGTACAAGATAGAAGAGCTCCGAAGAAGGGGAGCGAGGATTGATGCTTATGGTGTTGGCACAGAGATGATTACTGCAAAGCCTGTTGCGGCAATACCTGGAGTGTACAAGCTTGTTGAGGATGGTGACGGGGCTAAAATGAAGCGTTCGGATGGCAAGCAGAGTTTGCCCGGAAAGAAGCAGGTTTACAGGGTTGTGGATAGCGAAGGAAGATACCTGCACGACATAATAGCGCTTGAAGGCGAGCGTGCAGAAGGCGTTCAGATTCTTGAGCAGGTAGTGAAAGACGGAAGAAGGGTTACTGAAAGAGCGCCTCTCAAAGAGACAAGAAGCTACGCGCTTGCCTGCGTTGCGATGCTTCCTGACGAGACAAGGGCTGTAAGGGCTCCTGCAGATGGCTACAGGACGCAGTTGTCTGAAGGGCTTCAGGGGCTTGTGGCAGGGCTGAAGGAGATGTATGCAAGGCATGCATATACAGAGCCTGTTTTAATGGCTTAGTAAGTGTAAAAATTACAGCAACAAAAATGGTTGAAGTGTTTGCGGAGGGATGCAAGATGGCACATGGAATGCAGGGAATGGTGGAAAAGCTTGGAACTGTGCGTGGCAAGGGCGGCAGGTATGCGGTGCTCATAGCATTTGGCACAGGCATTGGCTCAATGCGCGGCGAACATGAGGCATACGAGTTTGAGCTTATGGATTGAACCGGTGAGGTGAAAAAAATGGCTGGACTGGAAGAAAAGCTGGCAGGGACGTTGTTTTGGAATGTGGATACGCAATTTGATTTTATGAGAGAGGAAGGCAGGCTGTACGTGACTGGTGCAGAGCAGATTGAGCCTGCGCTTGAAGCAGTAACAGCGACTGCGGCAAAATATGGAATACGCGTTGTCAATACAGCCGACTCACACCAGAAAGGCACAAAAGAGCTTTCTGAAAAGCCGGACTTCAAAAGAACTTTTCCAGATCACTGCATGTACGGAACATCTGGAGCTGAGTTTGTACCTTCAACAAAGCCAGATGACGCTTATGTTCTTGACTGGCGCGACAAAACGCTGGACGAGACGCTGGTTGCTTCGCACAGAAACCTTGTGCTCACCAAGGACGACTTTGACGTTTTCAACAGGGAGCACGGCTCTCCTCACGTTGAAAGGGTGCTTGAGCTTCTGAAGCCTGAGAGGGTGTTTGTTTACGGCGTTGCCACGAATGTTTGCGTGGACTTCGCAGTCAGAGGGCTGCTTGAAAGGAGCACTGCTGACAGGCCTATTGAGGTGTATGTTGTCAAGGATGCCATCAAGGGGCTGCCCGGAATCCCTGACCCGACAGAAGCGTGGGTGGCGAGAGGCGTCAGGCTGATTGATTCAACAGCGCTGGAGCAGTACCTGCGCTAAAGGCTAAAGGTGGACAAAATGAAAGTTGCACTTGCACAGATGGAAGTGAAGCCCGGAGCTCCAAGGAAAAACCTTGAGGCAATGCTGCAGATGATTGAAAGCGCCAAGCGGCAGGGCGTAGACCTGATTGCTTTCCCTGAGATGAGTGTTGGCGGCTACCTTCTGGGTGACAAGTGGCTGAGCGATGATTACTGCGAAGGCCTGATGGAGTTCAATGAGGCTCTGAGAAAGGCAAGCGACGGCATAGCCATTGCTTACGGCAACATATTTGTTGACCGGGAAATCAATGAAAGGGTTGGAGACGATAAACCCCATCCGAACAAGGACGGGAGGAGCAGGAAGTACAATGCTGTTTATGTTTTCCAGAACGGCAAACCCGCACAGCGCCTGAAAGAAACGAATCTGCTGCCTGAAGGCGTGCAGCCAAAGACTCTGCTTCCAAACTACAGGTTCTTTGACGATGAGAGGTATTTCTTCTCCACAGAGGACATAGCCAAGGACTTCGGCGCAACGCTTGAAGACCTCTTGCAGCCTTTCGTAATAGACGTAAAAGGAAAAAAGGTTCCTGTTGGCTTTGAGGTGTGCGAGGATTTATGGTGTGCGGATTACAGGAGGAACGGCGAGGCGCAGAACGCCACAAAGATTCTGATAGGAAACGGCGCGCAGCTCGTTGTCAACAGTTCCGCTTCTCCCTGGACTTACGGCAAGAATGCTGCGAGGGACAGGAGGATTAGGTTTCTCAAGGATGAGTCAGGCGACAGCTTTGTTCCATTCCTTTATGTCAACTGCACAGGGGTTCAGAATACTGGCAAGAACTTCATAACGTTTGATGGCGGCTCAACCGTTTACAACAGTGATGGCTTGCCTGTCAGGCTCAGCAAAGCCGCTTATGAGCAGGAACTCCTGATTGTTGATGAAGGAGAATTCTACGGGAGTCCTGTTGTGAGGCTTGAGAAGCCGATGATTGCGCAGAAGTACGAGGCAATCGTAGAAGGCATAAGGCACATGAAGGATTTCATGGGCTTGCAGGAGCAACCCAAGTACATGATAGGCATGAGCGGAGGCATAGACAGCGCAGTTGTTGCTACGCTTCTTGCAATAGCTGTGGACCCTAAAAAGGTTCTTGCCATCAATATGCCTACGAGGGTTAATTCTGCACAGACAAGGACTGCCGCTGCCACAATTGCGAAACGACTCGGCATTGGCTATATGGAAATCCCAGTAGAAGATCTTGCGAATGCAAACATCGCTCTTATTGACAGGTTTGACCTTGATGGGAGCGGAAGAAGGTTTGCGGAAAGCAGCTACGTTGAGAATGTTGCTGCAAAAATCCGGGGAACTGCAATTCTTTCAAACCTTGCAGGAATGTATGGCGCTTTGTTCACGAACAACGGCAACAAGGATGAGATAATGCTTGGCTACGCAACGCTCTACGGAGATGTTGGCGGAGCGCTTTCTCCAATTGGAGATTTGACAAAAGCAGAGGTTTTTGAGCTTGCGCGTTACATTAACAGAGAGATTTTCGGAAGGGAAGTGATTCCGGAAGAGCTTATTCCTGACAGGCTGTACAGGTTCAGGGATGACCAGATAAAGTCCGGTCCTGAGCTGAAAGAAGGGCAGGTGAGCCCGATAAAGTTCGGCTACCACTGCGCCCTTGTAGAGGCCATGACTGACTACATGAAGAAATCGCCTGAGCAGATAATGCGCTGGTACATTGAGGGCTCCCTTGAGGAGAATCTCGAAATATCAACCGAGCTCATAAGGCGCTGGGGCATGGACGACCCAAAAGAGTTTGTCAGCGACCTTGAGTGGTTTGTTGCAAAAGCAGAAGGAAACGTGTTCAAGCGCGTTCAAGGCCCGCCAATAATTATTGTCAGCAAGTCTGGGTATGGTAATGACATAAGGGAAAGCATTCTGCCTACTAATGAAAGAATGCCTGCGTATGAAAGGCTGAGGGCAGAAGTGCTTGCTATGGACAGGTATATGCCGGTTTCCGGGACGCAGAATGATGCTGCTGAGGCTTCAGCAACTGATTCTTTTGCAGGGGTGATGGCTGCATGACATCTCACACCATCCACAGGAGAGACACTAATCCCCTGCTGACAACTGACATCATCATAGAATACAGCGACGGCTCTGATGAGGGGATTGTCCTTATTACAAGGAAAAACTATCCTTATGGAATTGCTCTGCCCGGAGGGTTTGCCGAGTCAGGGCTTACATTGGAGGAGAACGCTGCGAAGGAGGCAAAAGAGGAGACCGGGCTTGAGATTATTGTAAATGAGCCTGAAATGCCTTTCTGCATCCATTCAGACCCTGCACGCGACCCGAGGGCGCACATAATCAGCGTGACATATATTGCAAAAGGCACAGGCAAAATAGGAGCGGGTGATGATGCGGCTTCTGCAAGGCTCTATACGATTCCAGAAATACAGGAGCTTATAGAAAAAGGCAGGCTTGCGTTTGACCATGCAAAAACTCTGGAAAAGTATCTGAGGGAAAAGGGGCATTACGAATCCGGAGTAATGGGCGCTGCCAAAAATCCGGCAGAAGATTCTCTTGGGAAGAAGCTGGGCAGGGTCGGAGTCATAGGGAGGTTCAAGCCACTGCATAATGGCTCGGCAACGATGCTTGAGACTGTGTGCGAACAGGCAGAGCACGTCACTATAGGAATAGGCAGCTGCAACAAGTACAATGCAAGGAACCCTTTCACTGCAGAAGAAACAAGGGAGATGATTAACGCATACCTTTCCCCAAGGTTCTCAAACTACAACTTTGTTGAGATTCCTGATTATGGGCACATTCCTGAATTCAGGGACGGAAGGAAGTGGGCTGGGGAAGTTGCTTCCCGGTACGGAGCCCTTGACGCGTTTGTGACAGCAAACGGCTACGTGAAGGAGCTGCTGGAGCAAGGCTACACAGTGATTAATCCTGCTAATGAGCTTATCCCGCCTGAGAATTGGGTAAGACTGAACGCGACAACTGTGAGGATGGAGATGGCTAAGGCTGGAAACTGGAAAGCGCTTGTGCCTGCTGCTGTCGCTGATTACATGGAAAGCCATGGGCTTGCTGAAAGGTTCAGGCGCGAGTTCGGGCTGGAAACAATCGCGCAGCTTGCAGGAAAGGATTACAGGAGCCCTGAGAATGTTGAAAGCGAAAGGCTTCATCCGGCGGAGGTGTGAAAATGGACATCGGCAGAATTGCAATGCACGAATTTGAGGGAAGCGCGAGGCTGCTCAAAGCCCTGGACAAGGGCGACATTGGCGAACTTGAGCACGCAATAGGGCAAGGCTATGTTTCAGGTGGGTATGCGGGTGGAGGCGAATATATGCAGGTTGTAAAGATGCTCAGGCTGATTGAAAGCGCAGACGACCATAAAGGAACTTACACTGTTAAGTGCAGAGAGATGGCGATAAGGCTTTTGGAAACGCTGCCTGACACAGAGCCTGAAATCGAATATGTTCAGAACCTTGTCCAGTTTTGCGGCTATCTGGGAAAGGACGCTGATCTTTTTGAATCTTTATACGGCTTGATTGGCAGCCCTGGGATGCAGGCGGATATTGCAGGGACAAGGATTTCCAGTCACTTAGTGCGCTCGCTTTCAGCAGTTCAGACTGACAGGCGGCTTCAGCCCACATGGGAGGACATGCTCAATGAGGCTGGTGAAAGGTCTGAAGGCTCCTTTTACAGGGAGTTTCTTGAAGGAGGGCTTTATGATGGGTACAGAGGAATATGCCAGCTTCCTCCTGAAGCAGGCGATTCTGGATATGCTGGATGCATTCCTGCAGGCGCATTTGAACACGCCACAGGCAGGCTGGTGCAGATGATGGACTCAAATCATGACAACGGCTTCCCAAGGAGTGAACTGGGCAAGGCGACGCTGGTGATGGACGAGCTCTTCTTTTTGTCAAGAGGCTACACGCAGGCGCTGATTGGGCAGGTTATTTGTGGTATGGAAAGGGCAGAGTGGCCGGGCTGGGCTAAAAGGGTGGCTGCAGCAATAGAATCCAATGGCTATGCGCTTTTGGAGCCTGCGCATCTTGAGCTGGCGCTTTACACTGCAGCGACAGCAGGAAAGCAGAGGGAAAGTAAGACGTGATAAAAATGCCAACAATCGGGAATTATCGGATTGAAAGCAGGCTTGCCGAGGGCGGCTTTGCAAGGATTTATGTTGCACGGCATGTGGAGCTTGACGAGTTGGCATGCCTTAAGCAGAACATCCGCACAACGCCTGAGGACGTTGCGCTTCTCAGGGCAGAGGCAAAGGTGATGTGGGAACTGTATGAATATCACTCAATACCTGCGGTAAGGGACTTTGTAAAGATTGACGACAGGAACGCGATGATTGTGCTGAGCTACATAGAAGGCAGGACTCTTGACGAGATTGTTAAGTCAGGACGGGGAAGGATTCATCCTGAGGACGCTTCGTGGATTACTGAACGCCTGCTTGGAGCATTGTACTATGCGCATTCAAACGGCGTGATACATTCAGACATAAAGCCGCAGAACGTGATTGTTGAGCCCAAAAAAAGGGACGTAAAGCTGATTGACTGGGGGCTTTCAGTCCTTAACCCGACGAGCCGCTCAAGGGTTGTGGGCTACACTCCTGCATATGTTGCTCCTGAGGTGCTTGATGGCAAGCCGCCTATTCCGGAAACTGACCTTTACGGCGCAGGGCTTGTCATGCTTACAGCGCTTGGCGGAGATGTGGCAAAGAAGTCTCTGCCTGCTGACGTGCCTGATGGCATTGCGGAGTTTTGCAACAGCCTGCTTCGTTATGATCCCATGGAACGGCCGAACTGGGAAAAGGAGAACATCATAGAGCGCCTTTCTGTAGCAAGGCAGAAGGCGTTTGGAAGAAGGCACGTAAAGTAGCCTGAAAGGAAATCAAAAACCGTGTCGTTTAGAGCTAGCGGTAGCTCTGGAGGGAAACAAAATGTACAGCTGGGGAGGAGGAACTGCGAACTGGAAAAAACCGGGCTCATACAAGTACGACTCTGCGCGAGCGCCTTACCTTGATAAGCTTGCGTCTGCCGCGAGTGCGCGAGGCGGAAGGGCTTACGCAAAAAGGTCAAGCCCTGACTCAAAGCTGGTTGGCACAAATGGAAAGGTTATAACGACAGCGAGCGAAAACCCTGTAGTTTTCGCCATAGATGTGACTGGCTCTATGCAGGATTGGCCGTCTGAGATTTTTGACAGGCTGCCATTGTTTTACCAGACTCTGTCGCAGTACAGACCTGATGTTGAGATATCGTTTGCAGCAATCGGGGATGCAAACGGCGACAATTATCCGCTGCAGGTCAACAATTTTGGCAAGGGTGTTGAGCTTGAGGACCACATAAAGGCGCTGTGCCCTGAGGGTGGAGGAGGTGGGCAGTTTAGCGAGAGCTACGAGCTGTTCGGGTATTTTGCATTGAAAAAAGTGGAGATGCCAAACGCCAAGTCGCCTTTCCTGCTGATTTGCGGCGATGAAAAGTTCTACAGCAAAGTTGAACCCGGGCAGGTGGAGCACTACATAGGCGACAGGCTGCAGTCGCCGCTTGAAGGAAAGGCTGTATGGGAAGGGCTGATGCAGAGGTTCAATGTTTTCTTCCTGCACAAGCCATACGAGGGAGGCGATAGGCCTGAAGTTGACAGGGAAGTTGTTGAGTACTGGGCAGCTGCCATAGGAAGGCAGCGCATAATTGAGCTTCCGGGCAGCGACAGGGTTGTTGACATAGCGATGGGGATAATAGCAAAGCACTGGGGACAATACGGCGACTTTAAGGGCAGCATGGATGCAAGGCAGACAGACCCTGCGGTGATATCAGCAGTTCATAACTCGCTGAGGTTCATCCCTGACCTGTCGGCAGCTTCAAACAGGTCTGTTATTGACAGGCCTGATTCAGGCGGAGTGTCTGTGCCCCTTGATGAGATGGTTGACAGGCCGTAGAAGAGGGTGAAAAAGAAGAGGATGAAAATGCAGAGAAAAATAATTTGCAGCTATAATAGCGGAACTAAATAATTAATGTATTTTCTTCCGCTATTATGTTTGCGGGACGTAACAAATATATTAATTAATTACGTCCTGCATTATACGAGGAGCTTAAGCCTCAGGACCCCAAGGAGGGCTTGGCAGATGAAAGCCCCCTTGAGGAGCTGCTGGCTTAGGCTCGCTCAATATTTTTTGGCATGGAGAGGCTGAAGAATGAACCCCGGCACAAATTCAGATATAAGGGAAAGGTACAGGGCTGTGCTCATAGGTTGTGCCATAGGCGACATCCTTGGAAAGCCTGTTGAGGGCTGGAAGAAGGAGCAGATAGAAAAGCATGTGGGAAGGATAACTGAGCCGGTTGAGCCGTTTGTTTTGAGGGCTGGCAATGGCAAAGTTGTCAGGCATGACGAGTTCGGTGAATTAAAGTATTATGCCGCAGTCGCAGGAATGAAAGCTGGTGATTACACAGACGACACGATTCTGACTCTTGCCTTGGCTGAGGCAATTGCTGAATGTAAAGGGCTTGACCTTGGGCATATTGCAGGAAAGCAGCTGGCAGAGTATGTGCAGAGGCTTCTTCCGGATGGAAGGTCAACAGGAGGCTTTGGCTATACAACAATCAGGGGCTTCAGGAGACTGATGAAAGGGGTTCTGCCTGAAAAATCTGGTGTTGTTGGAGCTCCGGGAAACGCTCCTGCAATGAAGATGTCGCCGGTCGGCATGTATATGGGCGCAACAGGAGAGTACGAAAATGGGCTGAAGTATTCGGTATTGATAGGGAGAATCACGCACCTTGATCCACGCTCTGTTGCCAGCGGAGTTGTGCAGGCTCACGCCGTATACGAGCTGCTGCATGATATTCCAAGAAGTGATTTTGTAAGTTCTCTCATTCATGTGTGCAGGCGTTACGAAATGCCGCTTGGCAGCAGCAACACACTTGCAGACCTTGGCAGCCTCTCTGAAAGGGTTGAATGGGTTGCCGCCAATATGGATGCAGAAGCTTCTGAGGCGCACAATCAACTTGGCAGCAGCAGCCTTGTATTCAGCTCTTACCCCTTTGCATTGTTCATGTTGCAGAAGTACTGGGACAATCCAGTTGAGGGGCTTGTTGAGACTGTTAATTTCGGCGGCGACACAGATACCACTGGCGCGATTTACGGCGCTCTGGCTGGGGCGAAAAACGGAATGGTTTTCCCTGACTCATGGATAAGGCAGATAAGCGGCTTGGAAAGGCTTCTGTCTGCCGCTGACAGGATTTATGAGCTGAAGGCAGGAAGGTGAACAATGGAAGCAACTGCAATAGTCACAATGCCGCCTTACGCGCCTTACATGCGTGACGCGCTAAGCCATCCAGTTGTTTCAGGCATAAGGCTCAACACAGTCATGCCTGTCAAGAGCTCTGACTCGCTTGAGGACGTGCTTAAAAGGCTTTTGCACGAGGCTGGCACTTTTGGAAAGGAGTTGTGGATAGACCTCAAATGCAGGCAGATAAGGGTTGTCGGGTATGCTGTCCCTCCATTTACGGAAATCGGGATAAGCCACAGGATAACTGTTGAGCCGAATGTGAGGGCTTACTTCCACGACGGGCAGGAAAGTACTGTGCTTCTTTCTGCTGATGGCAACAGGCTGATTATGCAGGACGGGCCGAAAAGGGTTGTCGGGCCTGGCGAGTCCATAAACATTCCTCACCAGTCGCTGTCAATCGAGGGCTACCTTACGGATACTGACAAAAGGTACGTTGAGGCTGCGATCAAGGCTGGAGTGCATAATTATATGCTTTCATTTGTTGAGAAGCCAGATGACGTTGCTGACCTGAGGGCTCTTGACTCTGCCGCTAATGTTGTTGAGAAGATTGAATCTGTGAAGGGAATGGATTACGTCAAAACGCTATGGAAGCCGGAAGGCAAAACAAGGCTTATGGCTGCAAGGGGCGACCTTTACACTGAGCTGAAGATGCCCCATCAGGTGATTGCTGCCTGCGAGCTCATAGTTGCAAAGGATCCGGGTGCGATTGTTGCGTCAAGGATTTTCCCTTCGCTTGCAGAAAGCCTTGAGCCGTCATGCCAGGACATAGGCGATGTTGACAATCTTCTCAGGATGGGTTACAGGGCTTTTATGCTTGGCGACGACGTGTGCATGGCTCGCAATTCATTAGTCAGCGCGCTTAACCTTTTTGCTGCTGTGGCGGAGAGGTATGGAAAATGAGCATTGACGAAGCGCTGATTATTGATACGGATATAGGGACGGATGTTGATGACGCAATTGCAGTAATGTACGCAGTAAAACTGGGGCTGAACATTAAGCGGGTAACAACAGTTCATGGCGACGCTTATGTCAGGGCGCGCATAGCGAAAAAGCTGGTCATGCTTCTGGGCGCAGATATTCCTGTTGCTGCAGGCGAGTCAAAGCCGTTAAAGCAGAAGCACCTTTACTGGTATGGCGACGAAGGCGCGGATTTTGTGGATGCTACTGAAAGCCTTGACATAAGACTGGATGGGGTTGAGGCAATAGCTGAAGCAATATACGCAAACAGGAATAATGTAAGCATCGCTTCAATAGGCCCGATGACTAACATCGCAAGGGCTTTCCAGAGGCACCCTGACCTACCTGCCCTTGTCAGCCACATATACGCCATGGGCAACGCTATTATGGCGCCTGGCGCGTTTTACATCAACTACAGGGCGCACAACTTCAAGGTTGACCCTGAGGCTGTTGACATTGTCTTTGCATCGCCAGCGCCCATAACCATTGTCACGACAGAAGTATGCAAGAAAAGCTCCCTGACAAGAGAGGATTTTGAGCTGATAAAATCAGGAGGAACTCCTGCATCAGCTTCAGCTTCTGCTTACATTCATGCAGCTGCCCGGGCATGGATGGAGAAAATGGAGCAGGACTGCGCTTACCTTTATGACCCGCTTGTTGTGCATCACTTCGCAGACAGCGCAATAACGGCAAAAGCCGTGTATGGAAACGTGTCAATAACAACTGATGTAAACCCCGGCTTTAAGGAACTTTTGCTGCGCACAATTATGGGCGGCAGGTTAACCTAAGATTAGAGGACTTTGAATAACCCCAGTTTACTTCAAAATTCAAAGTCCTTCTTTGAGAGGTTTGATATATTTTAGTGGGTTATTCAAACCTCTCATTAGCCTAAGATTGCCCTAAGCTCCGCCTCTGACCAGTTCAAGGTTTGCTCTTGCTCTTTGCCCAAACACTGGTATTGCTGTGAGCAGCTCTTCAAATTTTCTCGCAGCGTATGCTGCCCTCTTGCCCTCAAGTTCCCCGAGGAATGTAAGCGGCGCTCCAGGGGTTATCCTTATAACATCGCCTATACTGAATTCGTACTGCACGTGAACGCCATCAACATCCATGATTCCCTCTCTTGACAGTGAGGAGATTTCAATGGATTGTTTTGCGAGTTCTGGCGGCACTGGCTTCCCCATTAAATAGTACTGCATGTCTTTTGAGTCGAGAGGAATGTATGTGCTTCCGGGAAAGTCAACCATCCATCCAGTGTATCCTGAAGGAGTGCACACCAGTATTCCGTCTGAGCGCAGCCCTGATTTTGCCGTGCCGTCAACAGAAAGGTCGTATCTGAAAAGGTCACCTCCTGAGTTTTTGAGCCGGACATCATTTACTGAAAGCTCAGGAATCTGCTTGCCGTTGATCTCTATACTCAGCCTCGGAAGAAGCAATCTTTGCAAGCTCCCTTCCAGTGCCTGCCCAAATACGCCTTCAAATGTCTGCCTGTTTGCGATTGAGTAGAAAGCCGTGCTCCTCGCAGGGTCTGAATTGACTCCAAGAAGGGGCGTTGCTGACCCTGCAGGAACATAGTGAGATGCCTCCATGAATGTCCCGTCGCCTCCAACCGTTATCAGTATGTCCGGATTTTCAAGGTGCGCTTTCCTTTCTGCTTCGCCCATTGAGGAAAGCTCTCCTCTGTATATTGCTTTGCAGCTGACACCCTGCCTTTCTATAACTCTTATAACTTCGTCAAGTGTTCTTTCGTGCTCGCCACGCGCTTCTTCCATCACCTGAACGTGCGTGTTTCTTCTTTGCAGGTATCCCTGTAAATGTTCGCTGCCTGAAGCGCTATAAATCTCATGCGTGCTTTCCTTGAAGATTACTGTGACTTTTGCCATTTTCCCTCAAAGCCCCAGCTCAGGCATGTGTTTTATTATGACTATCATTGCTGCCGAAACTTCAGCTTCCCTTTCCCGTGGGTAATGTGTTTCTCCGAGTGTTTGCCCTCTTAGAGGGTTGTCTGAGCCGACTCCTGCGAAGAAATGGTTTATTGGCCCTGTCCCGGGGTATGTGCTGTGTGAGCCTGTTGACAGGCTGGCTATTACTGCCCATTCCATTTCAAGCCATTTTCCGCCTGCGCCTAAATCAATCTGAAGTCTTTCTGCTGTCTGCTCAAGGACGGAGTTTGTGTTGACCGTAACCCCTGAATTTATTCTGCCGCTGACAGCGTGATAAAATAGTTCTCTTACACCCGGATTGGATGCGATTTGGTTGTTCAGCGCATATTGCTGTGGTATGGGCTTTCCTCTCCTGACCGCATATTGAAGATTTTCCTCATCAAAAGCGCCTGTGGGGATTATTATGTCTCCGACATTTGTTGCCGGATCCAGTATGCCTACCTTGCCGTAATGCAGAACATTTATGCTTATTCCTTGCCTGCTGAACTCTGCAGCAACTCCCTTGTAAAGCTTGTGCAGGACATCTTTTGCCTGGTCGGCGAAGATATAGTCGAAATTAACCACGACTTCCTTCCCTTTGGATGTATCCACAAGGACAATTCTGTAGTTAAGGTAGTCGCTGTCTGTCCTGTGCGCAATCTCGCATCCATTGGTTCTAAGCGTGTCATCTATGGACACATAAGGGCCAAGGAGAAGGTTAAGCCTGCCATTGCGGGTTACAGCTGCTTTGTCAAGGTGCGTGAAAATGTCATCAACAAGCTCATAGGCAAAGTGCTCAAACCTGTCGTTGGCTTCGCGCTTTTTGCCATAGTTGCTTATGCCAGTTTCAACATCTTGGAGGAGAAGATAACTAAGTATTCTGGCTAATGATTCATCTCTCAGCAGTCTTGTTATTCCCCTAGTATTAACAACGTGTATGTACCCTGTTGCCGGAACCCAGAAATGCGGCTCGGATGATTTGGGCGGGGCATATTCAACAACGGAAAGCCTCGCCTCGTCTTGGAGGACGCGTCTTACTTCCTCTGTTGTTTTCGCGTTGTGGATAACTATTCCCCTCAGCCCACTGACTTGTTCCTCAAGGAGCACTCCCTGTGTCTCGGGGTCTGCCAGCTTTCTTTCCCAGGCATACGCCCGCATCTGCCCGTCGCTCATCACAGGCGTTCCTTCAATCCCAAGAGCTTCTGCCAGGGTTCTTGGCTTCATGCCTTTTCCTTGATTCATGCCTTCTCACCCACCAGCACCATGTTTGTCACAGGATATTCCATCTGGCGCAGCTTTCTGTCAAGCCCTTTTGTGTACAGCTCTGTTTTTCCCATGAAACTGTGTTCAGCAATCCAGGGGCTTGTGTATGCCCTTGAGCCGCTCATTGGGTCATTCGGGTTTTCTATCACTTTGAAACCTGCCTGCTCAAGAGCTCTTTTGTGCTCAGAAAAACCGCGATATGTGAACTCCTCGTTCATTTCGCTTCTCCAGTTGTCTGTGTAGTCTTTGGTGAGCATGAACTCTGCCGCTGTTTTAAGCGTTGTTACGATGTATTTTCTGCCGTCAACTTCCTCAATCCCGTATTTGACTTTTGTTTCCAGCCCTCTTCTGCCTTTCTGCCTCATGTCTGCAAGGAAGTCCTTAGAAAACCTTAGGAATCTTGAATGTGTAGAAAGCCCGTTTAGGTGCGCAGCAAGGGCTTTGTCGTCTTCAAAGTCTGCATACACGTCCTGGTTTGAGCCATCCTCATCGTTGCATAGCATATAAACAAGCTTGTCTTTGTCCTCAGGGCCAACCACATCCCTTATCACTATTCTTCCTCCCCTTCTTGTCTGCCTGTATGCCTTTGCCAGATAAGCCCTTACAGAGTCCGCCTGGTTCAGGTATGACCAAAGCTCGTGCATGGTTGAGTTGCAGATGGTTGTGTCAACAGAGTTGTCAGGGGATGTCGGGCTCATTATGTTTGCCTGCTTGACGTGCACGTATGCTCCTCCGAACCTGTGCTGCCTGATGTTTTCGCTGAAGCGCGCTATGAATTCTCCGCTCACATCAACGCCTATGAGTCCTGAGTCTGGGAAATCCTGTGCAACTTCCATGAGCAGGGCTCCGTCAGCACAGCCCTCGTCAACTATCCTTCCGCCTTTTATCGCATGCCTTATGTCCTCATACTTGAATCTTATTATGTCTGTGTTGCCCATTCCAAATGCGTAGCTGTCATAATCCCTTGTTCCTGTGAGGCTGCCTGTTTCTGTGAGCATCTCAAGTGATGGGCTGTATAGGCGCGCTATCCTTCCGGGCATTTGCGGGAAGCGCCTGAACAATGCTCTTGTTGAATGAGAAAGTTCCGTCATGGCAGTGCGGTTGCTGTTCCACGATTCGCCTGCTTCTCCAATCATTCTTACAACGTCAACAGGCCTTGGTGCCCGATACTTTTCTGGTTCGGTAGAAATCAGCTCTGCTGGCAGCACGCTGAATCCAAGCTCGTCATAAAGTTTTATCACGCCAGGTGTTGAGCAAAGCACGACTGTGTTTTCCGGGGTCAGAATTTGCCCTGTCTGCTCTGCTATTTCGGCAAGTGTCATGTGAACAAACCTTGGAGTGTTACCGAAGTCAGGTATTCCCACGAGGCTGAAGCTGACGCCGTATGTTTCCTCAATCTGCCTGCTGAATTCGTATGCGGCAAGCATCCTTTCGTGCCCCGGTAGCGGGTTGAAGCGGGAGTTGTCCTGGTTGAAGGATGTTATCGCGAATATTATGCTCTCAAGTGTTTGCTCCCGTGCTTCTGGAGCTTGTGGAGGGTGATTGATGAAATCACGTTCGGCAAATGCTCCCAGGCGTCTGCAGAGTATCTTGGCCATGTACTCTTCCTGAAACCTTGTGTTCAGTATGTGCCTTCCTGGGAATAAGAGGAACATAAAGTCCAAGCCCTGATTCCCATATATAAATCTTTCGGTTTGTCACTACTTAAAAGATACAATTAATCCTTTGCAGAAACCTTTTTAAACATCATTAAAGCACTCGTTATTATGCTTGACATCAAGTTCATAAGGGAAAACGCTGAAGCAGTTAAGAAGGATTTGAAGCGGCGCAACGATGAGGACAAGGTTGCGTGGGTTGATGAGCTTGTAGTCAAGAATGATGAGTATTGGAAGCTGAAGGTAGAGTCAGACAAGCTCAGAAACCAGAGGAACATCTTAACCCGCGAGATTAATGAGCTTCAGAAACAGGGAAAGGACATTTCAAAAAAGGTTAAGGAAGCAAAGGATTTGCCTGACAGCATAAAGCAGGCTGATGAGAGGCTTCAGCAGCTGGACGAAAGGGTGAAGTATATCCTGGCTCGGCTGCCTAATGTGCTGCACGACTCAGTGCCGGTTGGTATTGACGAAAGGGGCAATAAGGAGATTAGAAAGTGGGGCAAGCCGAAAAAGCCTGCTTTTGAGTTGCGTGTCCATGGAGAGCTTCTGGAAGAAAACGGCCTGGCTGACTTCAGAAGGGCTGCGAAGATAAGCGGCTCTGGCTTTGTTTTTCTCAAAGGCGGGCTGGTGCAGCTTGAACTCGCGCTTATCCAGTTCGCAGCAGACCTTCTTGCGAAGAAGGGCTTCACACTTGTTGCTCCCCCGCTTATGATGGGCAGGAAGCATTACGAAAGCGTTACTTCACTTAATGACTTTGAGAATGTAATGTATAAGGTTGATGGAGAAGACTCTTACCTTATAGCTACTTCAGAGCACCCGATTGCTGCAATGTTTGCTGATGAAGTTTTGGATGAATCTGTTCTTCCGATAAGGTTTGCTGGCATCAGCAGTTGCTTCAGGCGCGAGATTGGAAGCCATGGCGTAGACACAAGGGGCTTGTTCAGGATGCACCAGTTCAGCAAGGTTGAGCAGTTTGTGTTCTGCAAGCCTTCAGAGTCGTGGAAAGTTTTTGAGGAGCTTCTTGGCAATGCAGAGGAAATCTTCAGGAAGCTGCGAATCCCTTACAGGGTTGTGAGCATCTGCACCGGCGACATTGGGAGCGTTGCTGCGAAGAAGTATGACATTGAGGTGTGGTTTCCAAGGGAAGAGGCGTACAAGGAGGTTGTGAGCTGCAGCAACTGCACTTCTTACCAGGCTGTGGGGCTTAACATAAAATACAAAAAAAAGGGCGGTGGGGAGAAGGATGAGAAAGAATATGTTCATACGCTCAACAGCACCGCTGTTGCAACATCAAGGGCGCTGCGCGCCATTGTTGAGAATTACCAGAACAAGGACGGCTCAATAACTGTTCCAACAGCCCTTGTGCCTTACATGAAAGGCGTTAAGGTGATTGGGAAAAGGTAGCTTATAAGCCCCCAACTCTTCTGAGAAAATTTCTGTACTTGTTTATTACTAAGTCAAAAGTGTCCATGAACTGTGTTGTGCCTTTTTCCCTTTTATTTCCTTTCGAACTCACGGATTTCACCACTCATAAGCCATTCCTTTATTTCTTCATTTGTATAGTAATTCTCTCTTATTCCTTGAAGTATATAAGCGTTTTCCTTATCGCTGACTTTTGTTTCCTTGCCATTGTAAAGAAGGAAATTTTGCGTTACTGTAAAGGCTGTTCTGCGGTTGCCGCTGGCAAATGGGTGGGCTTGCAGCAGACCTTTCAGCAGCTTTGCGGCTTTATCATGCAGCCCCCCGTTATCTGCAACAACGCTTTCCAGAACTTCGGTTATTTTTCTCCTGCTCAATACCTCGTGCGTGTCCGCCTTCTTTACCTTTATTTCGGACAATACCTTGGCATTTGCGCTGATAACATCCTCAACAGAAGGGTATTTCAACATATTCCGCAAATATTGTCTGCCGCCCTATAAATTTTTTGTTATTTTAGTTAGGCTTATTCCTTACATGAAAGGCGCTAAGGTGATTTGGAAAGGCGCCTAGCTCTTGCCCTGTTTATTCTTCCCCAAGCTCTTGCGGCAAATCTTCCTACTCTTCTGACTAAGGCTCTTCCATAATGGCTTCTTACGCCTGCTGAAATTTCAACAGCGCCGTCCATAAGAGAATGATTAACGTCTTTTCCTGCAAACAATGCTTCGTATGTGCGCTTTAGAATAGGCGGCATTTCAACTTGCAGGGAAAAGATTATGTCGTAAAGCTCGCGGGTTGTATGGTATCCTTCCGGCGTTCTGCTTCTGACCTGGCTGACAAATGTATATGCCTCGTCAGGCTTCATCCCGAGCCCTATTTGTTCTCCAAGAAGCCTGTTTAGTGTATCATACCTGCACGAGCTATAGTAGTCCATTCCCCAAGAATAGCTATTAAGCTGAAATGTTTCAGGTCTGGCTCCGAGTAAAATGCCAACTTGCCTCGCCTCAGCTGTAGCTTCAGCCATGTATATGGCCTTCGCAGCGCCATACAATTTGCTGTGAGAAGGGTCTGCTTTTGCCAGCCCGTCGAAAAGCCCTGCGCAAATGGCATAAACATTCTTCATTATGCCTGCAAGCTGAACGCCAGTGACGTCAGTTGTTATGCGGGCTTTGAAGCGGCTGCCTGAAAAAAGCCTTGATACTTCTTCAGCAGCATAGGCATCCTCGCACGCTACATCAACGTATGACGTATTGCCGTTGACCATGTTCGCAGCAAGCATCCATCCGCTTCTCGCAACAAGCGTTGCGTTTTTCCCGTTTGCAGCCAATGCTTCCTGAACAACCCGCAGGGGCAGCTTGTGCGTTCCTTGTTCAAGCCCTTTTGCATCATTTACAACTACAGCGTCATCCTTAAGATAGTGAACCAGTTGATTAAAAACAGGCCTTATGCCTTCTGAGTGAAGGTCAATAAAGAGTATGTGAGCAGCCGCAACTTCTTCTAAGCTTGCTGTGGCGTGCACATTTCCCGGCAGCATCAAACCGCTGAAATGCCTCGGGTGGCTTCTTCCTGCTTCTATCGGGTCTGTAACAAAAGCATTCCTGTCATAAAGGATTACCCTTTCAGCCTTTGCTGAAAGCGAAACTGCATTTGCATACCCGAGCTGCCCTGCGCCCAGTACGCCTATTATTCTCCCGTCAAGGCTCATCACAGCAGGGGTTCTTGTTTCATTATTAAATCTTTTCCAACAACGGCAAATGCAGCCGTGCCCGGGCAATCTTTATAAACTTGAAATACAAGCTGAAAGCACATGGGTAAACAGTTGCCAATAATGTGCCTGCTTGCAATCTGCGCGCTTCTGCTTGCCGCGCCTTTAAGGGCAGAGGAGAGCATTGAAGGCATTGAGTCTGTAAGCGTTGAGTTTGACATACAGCCAGATTACTCTGTCAGGCAGGAAACAAGCTATTATTTCAGCAGCCCTTTACATCGGAGAAAGCTTTAAATAGAAGTGGAAAAGAATGAATAGCATGAAAAAATTATTCGTACTCGCACTAGTACTTTCTATCTTATTAATTCATACAGCATATGCTCATGAGGAAAAAATTGTAGATCCTGGCGTTACACCCGATTCTTTCTTATGGGGTCTGGACAAAACTTTAGACAATTTAAATCTCCTTCTGACTTTCAATCCGACTGAAAAAGCCAGGAAGGGCATAGAGATTGCAAGGGAAAGATTGGAAGAAATAAAAGTCATGGCAGAACAAAATAAGTTAGAAGCTGCTTCAGAGGGCAAAGATGAGCAACTCAAAATTCTTTCTAAAGTCAGGAAGAGCATTTCTGAACTAAAAGATGAAAACGCTACAAAACAATTGGAAGAAGAAATTGAAATAGAGCGAGAATTAGAAGAACATGAAGGGGAAATTGAAGAAGCAAACAACAAGTTGAAAATAAAAATGGAAGTTAAAGGGACTTTAAGCGAAGAACAAAAAGCATTGATTGATTCTCTTTTAAGAACACTTAAGAATAAAACTGGCGAAGTTAAGATTGAAATCAAGAACAAGAAAGCCAAAACAAAAATTGAGATAAAGCAAAAAACCGGAAAATCAGAAAAAGAAATCGAAGACGAGATAGAAGAGCTGGAAGAAAGGAAGGGGCTTACTGAACGCAAAAAAGAAAAAGCTGCAGAAGAGATAGAAGATGCTAAAGAAGATTTACAAGAGTTAGAGGAAGAACTACAGGAGCATAAATCAGAAGGACACGTAGCAGATGAAACCCCCATAACAAGTTCTATAGATAACGCTAAAGAAAAAATATCTAAAGCAGAAGAAGCCTTTAAAGCAAATGATTTTGGTGAAGCTTTTGGCCGGGCAAATTCTGCTCAGCAATTAATCAAAAACGCCGGAAGAATTTTAGAAAAGACTGTAGAGAAGTTTGAGGAAGAAGAACACGAAATGAAAGAAGAACCGGAAATTAAAGTTGAAATTGAGGGCGGAGAAGCGGAAATAAAAATCAAAGTCGGCAATGCTAAGCTAAAGTTTACAATGGAAACAACCGACAAAAACGCAATAATTCGGGAGATAGCAAAAAGGACCGGATTAAGCATTGACGAAGCTACCAAATTGGCAGAGTTTGAAGTTGAAGAAAAAGAAGAACTGAGAGTTAAAGAGGAAAAGGTAAGAACTGAAAAGAATGAAACTAAAGTAAAAATAGAAACTGTCAATAAGACTGTCAAAGCCGAGGTAAAAATAAGGGATAGGGTTAAGGTGGGTGCTGTGAATAGGTCTGAAAATAAGGAAATAAAGAAAGAGGGTAAGGAAATGAAATAGGGGCTTCGCCCCTATAACCCCACGTTCCGCCTTCGCTTCCTCGTCAAGCCCTCGCACTGCTCGGGCTTGCCGTATCCCCGCTCAGGCGGGTAAAAGCCGGGAGTCTTTGC
>Ga0082335_1000374_pt1 | contig 115501 bp, 106 predicted proteins | sample Subgrocontami58m_FD_72375 | JGI IMG/M metagenome (GOLD analysis project Ga0082335, IMG submission 72375) | Subsurface groundwater microbial communities from S. Glens Falls, New York, USA - GMW37 contaminated, 5.8 m (SPADES assembly) (version 2) ... | reverse complement strand
AGTCGGCCAGTTCGCCCGTAACAGACTCAAATCCATGCAGCGGCGACCCTCGTTGATCACCGCCTTCTGGAAACAGGCTGAACTGGCTTTCTGATGTCATGTATTTATACGAGACTCAATAAATGGCCAAAAACTACAAACCGAGAACGATGGCGAGGAAAAAGAGCGGAGGCAGCACCTTGCTCGGGGTATTCATCGGCCTCATCCTCGGCCTGTGCATTGCCGTCGGCGTGGCCTGGTATATGACCAAGACGCCCATTCCGTTCCTGACCAAGGCCAACCCGCCCGAGACAACGGCGGCGGAGCCGGGCAAGACGATCGTCAAGCCGGACGAAAAAACCACGCAGCAGGCGGAAAAGCCGCGCTTCGAGTTCTACAAGATCCTGCCCGGCGCCGAAGAGCCGGTGACCGAACAGCAGATCAAACAAGCGGCCAAGGCTGGCGCGCCCGCGGAGAATTTCCTGCTGCAGGTCGGCTCCTTTCAAAATCCCGCCGACGCCGACAACCTGAAAGCCCGGCTTGCGTTAGCGGGAGTGGAAGCCGGCGTGGAGCCGATCGATCTGCCTGGAAAAGGCACCTGGTACCGGGTGCGTGTCGGACCGTACACCAAGGTGGACGAATTAAACCGCGTGCGCCAGACGCTGGCGCAGAACGGAATCGAGGCTACACTGGTCAAAATCAAAGATCCCGGCTCGCACTGAGCGCGGGACGATTTTCGGGAGGATCAAATGTTGAAACGGCTGTTTGCGGCTTTGATTGTGTTTTTCGCAGCGGGCGTGGCGCAGGCCCAGTCCCAGCCCACTGCGGGCGTCGAGTATCGGGAGCTTGCCACGGCGCAGCCTACCGATGTCCCCGGCAAGATTGAAGTGGTCGAGTTCTTCTGGTACGGCTGCCCGCACTGCTACACCTTCGAGCCCGTGCTCGCCCCCTGGCTTAAAAAACTGCCCAAGGACACGCATTTCCGCCGCATCCCGGCCATGTTCAACGAAGAGTATGCGCAGGGCGCGCGCGCCTACTATGCGCTCGAGGCAATCGGCGAGGAGCAGCGTCTGCACAAGGCGCTGTTCGACGCCGTGCACACCGGCGCGAAGCTCCGGGTCGCGGACGAGGCGGCGCTGACCGAATGGCTGGGCAAGCACGGCGTGGATACGAAAAAATTCGCCGCCGCCTACCGCTCCTTTACCGTCGAAGGCAAATTGAAGCGTGCCGCCCAGCTCACTCAGGCGTACAAAATCGACGGCGTACCGTCGATGGCGGTGAACGGCAAGTACGTCGTCAACACCGAGAAGATAAGTTCGTTCGAGCATCTGCTCGCCATCACCGATTACCTGATCGAGCAATCGCGCAAGAAGGGCGGCAAGGCGGCAACGAAGAAATAGGCCTCGGCTACGGCGCTCAGCGCCCGCCGGCAGTTCTCGCCGCAGGCGGGCCTGCGGCCGCCCGGGCCTCGACCCCGCCGCGATACCGATACCAATAGACCCTGCCATAGCCCGCCGCCACGGCGCGCAGCGCATACGCGCGCGCCGGCACAAGCGCTTTGGCAATCTGCGCGGGATCGGCATATTATTCGGGTTTCCAGCCTGACCCAGGGAAAGCACAATGATCCTCCTCAGAAAAGCCTTGGCGGCGCTTTTGCTCGCGCTTGCGGCGGCGGGTGTGCAGGCGCAGGTGCAACTCGGCCGCGACTACCTCCGGCTCGATCCGCCGCGAGCGGTGGCGAGCGGCGACAAGATAGAGGTCATCGAATTCTTCTACTACGGCTGTCCGGTCTGCTACGAACTCGAGCCGAAGCTGTCGCGCTGGTTTTTCAACGGCCCCGGTTCCGTCGCGCTGCGCCGCGTGCCGGCGCTGTCCTCGGATAATTGGGACAATTTCGCCAAATTGTTCTATACGCTGGAAGCCATGGGCCAGCTCCCGCGCCTGCACTGGCCGGTATACGACAACTTCCACTTCAACGGCATCAAGCTGAACGAGGAGGCGGCAATGGCGGGCTGGGTGTCCAACAACGGTCTGGACAGGCAGAAATTCATCGATACCTATCGCTCGCCGGAAATCCAGGCGAAGCTGGTTGCGGCGCGCGGCATGACGCAGAGCTACGAAATCACAGGCGTGCCCAGCATCGTGGTCGACGGCAAGTTCCTCACCTCGGCACGCATGACCGGAAGCACACGCGAGCTGGTGCGCGTGGTCGAGCAGCTGGTCGAACTGGCGCGCCAGGAACGCGGGAAATAACGCCGCCGGTGCCGCTCAAGGTTTTCATCACCGGCGCCTCCAGCGGCATCGGCGCCGCCCTGGCGCGGCATTACGCCGGGCGCGGCGCCACCCTGGGCCTGGCCGCGCGGCGCGCGGAGCAAATGCAGGCACTCGCCGACTCCCTCTCCACCCAGGTTTGCGTCTATGCGCTCGATGTAGCCGACAGCGCCGCGCTCGCGGCGGCGGCGCAGGATTTCATCACGCGCCACGGCGTACCCGATATCGTCATCGCCAATGCCGGCATCAGTTCCGGCACACGGGCCGAGCTGGCCGCAGATCTCGCCGTGCTGTCGAGAATCATGCAGACCAATGTGCTTGGCCTGGCGGCGACGCTGCAACCGTTCGTCGCGCCAATGCGCGAACGCGGCAGCGGCGTGCTGGCCGGCATCGCCAGCGTCGCCGGCTTTCGCGGCATGCCCGGCGCCGGTGCTTATTGCGCCTCCAAATCCGCGGCGATCACCTGGCTGGAGAGCCTGCGCACGGAACTGTACGGCAGCGGCGTCGATGTAGTCACGGTTTGCCCGGGTTATGTCGCCACGCCGCTGACTGCGGGCAACCGCCATGCGATGCCTTTCCTGCTCCAGGCGCCCGAGGCGGCGCGGCGCATCGCCCGTGCCATCAGCGCAAGAAAGCGCCTCACCATCATCCCCTGGCAGATGCGCCTGGTGTTCTTTTTTCTGCGGCGCATGCCGAACCGCCTGTACGACCGCCTGTTCGCGCGCGCGCCGCGCAAGCCGCGCGATCTGCCAGCCTGATTCCGGCATGTGGCGCGACGCCGCCGGCACGCTGCATGGACGCGCAGACGGCGCGGCGCGCATCGTTTCGCTGGTGCCCTCGATCACCGAACTGATCTGCGACCTGGGTCTCGCCGGGCAACTTGCGGGCCGCACCGGCTTTTGCGTGCATCCGCGCGCAACCCTGAAGTCCATTGCCAAGGTGGGCGGCACCAAGGACGTGGATTTGGCCAAGGTGCGCGCGCTGGCGCCGACGCATGTGCTGCTCAATATCGACGAGAACGAGAAGACGACCGCCGCGGCGCTGGCGCGGTTCGTGCCGCACCTGGTCGTCACGCATCCGCTCGGTCCGCTCGACAATCCGCCGCTATACCGGCTGATCGGCGGAATCTTCGGGCGCGAGCAGGCGGCCGAGGCCCTGTGCGCGCAATTCCGGCAGGCTCACGACGCGCTGGCACAGGCCGCGTGCGCCTGGCCGCGCCAGCGCGTGCTGTACCTCATATGGAAAGATCCATGGATGACGGTTTCGCGCGACACCTACATAGCGCGCGCGCTCGCGCTGGCGGGCTGGGATACCGTGCCGGGCAGCGCGACGGCACGCTATCCGCAAGTGGAACTGAACCAAACCCTGCTGCAGGACGCAGAACTGGTACTGCTATCGAGTGAACCCTACCGCTTTCGCGCCCGCGATGTTGCCGGGCTGCGCGCGCTGCCCGTCATGCGCGGAAAAATGGTGGCGCTGATCGACGGCGAGATGACGTCCTGGTATGGCAGCCGCGCCATCGCGGGGATGGATTATCTGCGCCGGCTCAGACAACAGCACTTGGAATCCGTTGCAAAATGAATTTTGCAACGACTGATATAAGGGAGCATGAGGGAACGTGTCCCCTCATTTTGAAATGAACTCCTAACCGGGCGGAATGCGCAGGCAAACGGGTTCAGTAATTTGCACTAATCCTGCGCTGGTTATGTTGATCCTGCTTTCCGCCTTGATTTCTCCGCGCCCAGGCGCAGGCTGACGTAGCTGCCGGGCGCGTCCTCGATGACCTTGAGCTTGCCGTCGCCGGGCACACGTGCCGCGACTTTGACGCCGCCGTTGTTCGCATCGATCCAGGCCTGCCAGTCGGCCCACCATGAACCCTCATGGCGCGCCGCGGTCCCCAGCCACTCATCCGAATCCTCCGGAAACTCCGGGTTGGTCCAGTAGCAATACTTGTTCGCGGCGGGCGGGTTGACGATACCGGCAATGTGGCCGGAGCCGCCGAGCACGAAACGCACCTTGCCAGAGAGAACGCGCGCGCCCTTGTACACCGATTTCCACGGCGCGATGTGGTCTTCGGCAGTGGAAATGAAATACGCCGGGATTTTGATTTTCCTGATGTCGATGGCCACGCCGTCCAGGCTGATCCCGCCCGGGTCCTTCAACTTGTTGCCCAGGTACATGTTGCGCAGGTAAAAGCTGTGCATTTTCGCCGGCATGCGCGTCGAATCCGAGTTCCAGTAGAGCAGGTCGAACGGGAACGGGTCCTTGCCCATCAGGTAATTGTTCACCACGAACGACCAGATGAGGTCGTTCGAGCGCAGCATGTTGAATGTACCCGCCATCTCCGAGCCTTCGAGATAACCGCGTTCATTCATGCGCCGCTCCAGGTTCTCCACCTGCTTCTCGTCGATGAATACGCCCAGCTCCCCGGGGATGGAGAAGTCGAGCAGCGATACGAAGAAAGTCGCGCTGGCGGCGCGCTTGTCCTTCTTCGCCGCCATCACCCCCAGCGCCGCACCGAGCAGGGTCCCGCCAAGGCAGTAGCCGATCACATTCACCTGCTTCTCGCCGGTGGCCTTTTCGATCGCAGCCAGCGCATCGTCCGGACCCTGATGCAGGTAGTCTTCGAAGGTCTTGCCCGCATATTCCTTGCCCGGGTTGACCCAGGAAATCACGAACACCGTGTGCCCCTGGTCCGCCGCCCACTTGATAAAGGAGTTCGACTCGCGCAGGTCGAGGATGTAGTACTTGTTGATCCATGGCGGAATGATCAAGAGCGGCCGCTTGTACACCTTCTGCGTGCTCGGCTGATACTGGATCAGCTGCATCAGATCGTTCTGGTACACCACCTTGCCCGGCGTGGTGGCGATGTTCTTGCCCATCTCGAATGCCTTGGGGTCGGTCATGCTGATCTGCAGCTGCCCGTCGCCGCGCTCGATGTCCGCGAGCAGGTTATTCAGGCCGCGCAGCAGATTCTCCCCGCCGGAGGCCAGCGTTTCGCGCACCACTTCCGGATTGGTCAGCGCAAAATTCGAAGGCGATAGCGCGTCGATGTACTGGCGCGTGAAAAAATCCACTTTCTTGCGCTCATCGGCGGGCAAATCCTCCACCTTCGACACGGCCTGGTGGATGTGGCGCGCGGCGATCAGATACGATTGCTTGACGTAGTCGAATAGAAAATGATTTTCCCAGTCTTCGTGGCGGAAACGGTTGTCGCCCTTGCGCGGCACGGCGACCGGCTCCACCTTCTGCCCCAGCATCTGCATCCAGCTGTTTTGCCACAAGCGCGTGTAATCCCAGAACATGTTCATCTGCGCCTCGGCGAGATGCTGCGGTTTGGCGAACATCAGCGCCGACAGGTCCATGAACGCCTTGGCGATGCCGAACTCATCGGCGACGACCGGGTTCCGCGTTTCGGCCTGGCGCTTGAGGAAATCCGCCATGACGCGGCTGGATCGCTCGGCCACCTCGGCAAACACCCGGGCCGAATCGGCGGCGGCGGCAGGTTTGGCGTGCTCCTTTTTCATGCGCGGACTCCTTTGAACCTGGTTCAGAATCAACAGGCGGTTGAACTATGCTTCCGGGGCGATACGCCATGCGTAAAGATATGACCGTTTCAGAGGGATACGGATTCGGCAGCCTGCCAACGGCAATTCCGTTGGACGCACTTAGGCTAGAATGCAGCTACGGTCAGTCTTGGCTAGCCCCTAGAAGCGCAATTTTCGCAAATATTCTCGATTCCCGCCATTTATGTTGCTGCGCAATATGAGCACTGCCCCCCACGATCGCGAAGAAACACACAGCATCAGCGACTTGGCGCGCGAATTCGATGTCACCCCGCGGGCGATCCGCTTCTATGAGGATCAGGGACTGCTCGCGCCGCAGCGCTCGGGCAGCCGGCGCATTTATGGCAAGCGCGACTATGTGCGCCTGAAACTGATCTTGCGCGGCAAGCGTCTCGGGCTTTCCCTGTCCGAGGTGGCCGCGATGTTCGATTTATACGATACCGCCCGGGACGAGAAACCGCAGCTGGCGCAATTCCTGGCCGCGCTCGCCGAGCGGCGCGAGCAACTCGAGCGGCAGCGCGCCGACATAGACGAGATGCTGGGCGAGATCGCGGTATTCGAAGCGCAGAGCCGCAAACTCCTCGCCGGAGGCCGCAAAGCGGGCGCCAAGGCAGGTTAGCCGGCCGCTTGGGACCCCCGTGCCTGAACCTCGCTGGAATTGACGTTTACGTAAACGGCACGTAAAGTCTGCGATCCGGGCGCAGCATACGCGCGGCACCGGCGCGCTTCTTTCAAGATTGGATAGGTGAAACATGATCGACTTTCCTTCCCTGCCCTTCGATCTCGGCGAAGAGACCGACATGCTGCGTGACAGCGTGCGCGCTTTCGCCGCGAGTGAAATTGCGCCGCGCGCGGCCGAAATCGACCGCGTCAACGAATTCCCCGCGGACCTGTGGCGCAAGCTGGGCGCGCTCGGCCTGCTCGGCATCACCGTCGGCGAAGAATACGGCGGCACGGCGATGGGCTATCTCGCCCACATTGTCGCGATGGAGGAAATCAGCCGCGCGTCCGCTTCCGTCGGGCTTTCCTACGGCGCCCACTCCAACCTGTGCGTGAATCAGATCAACAGGAACGGCACCGAGGCGCAGCGCGAGAACTACCTGCCCAAGCTGATATCGGGCGAACACGTAGGCGCGCTCGCCATGTCCGAGCCCGGCGCGGGATCGGACGTCGTCGGCATGCGCCTCAAAGCCGAGCACAAGGGCGACAAATTCATCTTGAACGGCAACAAGATGTGGATCACCAACGGACCGGACGCCGACGTGCTCGTAGTGTATGCCAAGACCGACGGCGCGGCGGGGCCGCGCGGCATCACCGCCTTCCTCATCGAAAAAGGATACCCGGGTTTTTCCACCGCGCAGAAGCTGGACAAGCTGGGCATGCGCGGCTCCAACACCTGCGAACTGGTGTTCCGCGACTGCGAAGTGCCGGAAGACAATATCCTCGGCGGCATGGGCCGCGGCGTAAACGTGCTCATGAGCGGCCTGGACTACGAGCGCGCGGTGCTTTCCGGCGGGCCCCTCGGGATCATGGCGGCCTGCATGGACGTGGTCATCCCCTATGTGCACGAACGCAAGCAGTTCGGCCAGCCGATCGGCGAATTCCAGTTGATGCAGGGCAAGCTCGCCGACATGTACACCACCATGAACGCCTGCCGCGCCTACGTCTACGCCGTGGGCAAGGCGCTGGACCGCGGCAAGCTCAAGGGCACCGGCGCGCGCAAGGACGCCGCCGGCGCCATCCTCTATTCCGCCGAGAAAGCCACCTGGATGGCGGGCGAAGCGATCCAGGCCCTGGGCGGCATGGGCTATATCAACGAAACCCCGACCGGCCGTCTGTGGCGCGACGCGAAGCTGTACGAAATCGGCGCCGGCACCTCGGAAATCCGCCGCATGCTGATCGGCCGGGAGCTGTTCGGCGAAACCCGGTAAGGATCATCCCGCCGACCCCGCATCCCATTAACGAACTCTCAGACCAAGGAGCAAGCCATGTCCAACGATCCTGTAGTCATCGTTTCAGCAGCCAGAACGCCGATGGGCGCGTTCCAGGGAGAGCTGAAGCAATTCGCCGCCGCCGAGTTGGGCGCAGCTGCCATCCGCGCCGCGGTGGAGCGCGCCAAAATCAAGCCCGAGCAGGTGGACGAAGTGATCATGGGCTGCGTGCTGCCCGCGGGCCAGGGCCAGGCGCCCGCGCGCCAGGCATCGCTCGCCGCGGGCCTGCCGCTCGCCGCCGGCTGCACCACCGTCAACAAGATGTGCGGCTCCGGCATGAAGGCGGCGATGCTCGCGCACGACCTGCTCGCCGCGGGCACCAACGACATCATGGTAGCGGGCGGGATGGAATCCATGACCAACGCGCCCTACCTGTTATTGAAGGCGCGCGGCGGCTACCGCCTCGGCCACGGCCAGCTGCTCGACCACATGTTCTACGACGGCCTCGAAGACGCGTATGACAAAGGCCGGCTGATGGGCAGCTTCGCCGAGGATTGCGCCGCCAAGTACAGCTTCACCCGGGCGCAGCAGGACAGGTTCGCGGTGGTTTCGCTCGAACGCGCGCAGGCGGCGAACAAGAACGGCGCGTTCGCCTGGGAGATCACACCCATGGCGATCAAAACAGGCAAGGACGAGCGCTTCATGGAAATGGACGAGTCGCCGTTCAAGGCCAATTTCGACAAGATTCCCGCGCTCAAACCCGCGTTCAAGAAAGACGGCACCATCACCGCGGCCAACTCGAGCTCGATCTCCGATGGCGGCGCCGCGCTGGTGATGATGCGCCGCTCGATGGCGCAGAAGCTCGGGCTCGCGCCCCTGGCCATCGTCGCCGGCCATAGCACCCATGCGCAGGAGCCCGGCTGGTTCACCACCGCCCCGGTGGGCGCGATCAGGAAGCTCTTCGACAAGACCGGCTGGAGCGCAGGCAAAGTGGATCTGTACGAAATCAACGAAGCCTTCGCCGTCGTCACCATGGCGGCGATGCAGGAGCACGGCCTGCCGCACGAGAAGGTGAACATCCATGGCGGTGCCTGCGCCCTGGGCCATCCGATCGGCGCCTCCGGCGCGCGCCTCCTGGTGACACTGATCGGCGCCCTGCGCAAGACCGGCGGCAAGCGCGGCGTCGCCAGCCTGTGCATCGGCGGCGGCGAAGCCACCGCGATGGCGATCGAACTGGTTTGAGCACATTCAACCGCGACTGGGACCTTCCATGATCCTTAGCCAGGAACAGAGAATGATCCGCGACTCGGTGCGCGCTTTCGCCGCCGAGCGCCTCGCCCCCAATGCCGCGCGCTGGGATCGCGATTGCTCTTTTCCGCGGGATGCGCTGAACGAGATGGCGGCGATGGGCCTGTTCGGCGTCACCATTGCGGAACAATGGGGCGGCGCGGGGCTGGATTACGTTTCGCTCGCGCTGACATTGGAGGAAATCGCCGCCGGCGACGGCGCGACCTCGACCATTGCCAGCGTACAGACCCTGGTGTGCAATATTTTCAACGGCTATGCGAGCAACGCGCAAAAGAACGATTTCCTCAAGCCGCTGGCGCAGGGCAGGCTGCTGGGATGCTTCTGTCTGACCGAACCGCATACGGGTTCCGATGCAAGCGCGATCACCACGCGCGCGCAGCGCGACGGCGATCACTATGTTCTCAACGGCGTGAAGCAGTTCATCACCAGCGGCAAGAACGCCGATGTCGCGGTCGTGTTCGCCGTTACCGACAAGGCAGCCGGCAAAAAAGGCATCAGCGCCATCATCGTGCCGACCGACAGCGCCGGCTACGTGGTCACGCGCATCGAGGAGAAGCTCGGCCAACACGCGTCCGACACGGCGCAGATCGCTCTCGAAAACTGCCGCGTGCCGGTAGCCAATCTGCTCGGCGCCGAGGGCGCGGGCTACCGCATCGCGCTATCCAACCTGGAGGGCGGGCGCATCTGCATCGCGGCGCAGTCGGTGGGCATGGCGCGCGCCGCGTTCGAGGCGGCGCTCAAGTACGCGCACGAACGCAGTACCTTCGGCAAACCGATCATCGAGCACCAGGCGGTGAATTTCCGCCTCGCCGACATGGCCACGCAAATCGAGGCGGCGCGGCAGCTCGTCTGGCACGCAGCCACCTTGCGCGACGCGGGCCACCCCTGCCTGAAGGAAGCTTCGATGGCGAAGCTGTTCGCCTCGGAGGCGGTGGAAAAAGTCTGCTCGGACGCGATCCAGATCCACGGCGGCTACGGCTATCTCGCCGACTTTCCGGTGGAGCGCATTTACCGCGACGCGCGCGTGTGCCAGATCTACGAAGGCGCGAGCGACATTCAGCGCATGGTAATCGGACGAGCCCTTGCCGGCTAAAGATGGAGCGACGCGCCAATATGGGGGATTAACAAGGGGGCCATGCCCCCTTGTTCCAGATGCCGAAGGCGCGAGCGACATCCAGCGCATGGTGATAGGGCGCGCGCTCGCGCGGGACTGAGCTGCAGCCGGCGCGCATTCCGAAAGCGGGAGTGCGCCCGGACAACGCCGTCAGCGTTCCTGTCACCCCACAGTTGAGGAGTTTCATATGGTTCTGCTCGAATTTTCCATGTCCCCGCTGGACAAGGGCGTAAGCCTGAGCCCGTACGTGGCGCGCTCGCTCGATATCATCGACAACAGCGGATTGCCTTACCAGTTGACGCCCATGGGAACCATCGTCGAGGGCGAGTGGGACCAGGTGATGGCGCTGGTCACGGCTTGTTATCAAAGGATGAGCCAGGACTGCGACCGGATTTCCACCTCGATAAAGATCGACTACCGCGCGGGAAAGAGCGGCCGCCTGAAAAGCAAAATCGAGGCGGTCGAAGGCCGGCTGGGCCGGGCGTTGTCCAAATAGCCCGGACGCTGTAGCTTGATTCCAGCTTAACTCATCGCGCGTCGAAGGCGGCGATTTTCCGGGCATGTGCTGCACGATAATCACGCCCGGCGGCACCCGGGGAAACGCGGTGAGGATGGCTTCGGGTGCCTGCGTGTCGCCGGTGGAGGGGCCGCATGATCTTCTTGAGAAAGCTCACGCCGTCCATGCGCGGCATTTCGACGTCGCGCACGATCACGTCGGGCCAATGGATCTTCAGCCGCGCCATGGCAAGCAGCGGGTCGGCGGCCGCGCTGATCTTACGCCAAATTATACAGCGCACTCACTTCGTTGCCGCTGCCTTGGTACTCGAGCCGCGCGCACAGATTACTAACCAGAGCAATCCCGCGCCCGTGCGGAACAGTGCTGGCGCCTATGCCGGCTCCAGCCTCCTGGTACGACCTGTAGTCGAAACCCCGACCCGAGTCCCGAACCCGGATCGCCAACATCGGCCGGCCGCCCTCGGCGATGATTTCGAGTTCGATGTCCACGCTCCCCGCGCGCAGATCGCCGAGTCGGTTTCGGCGAAGCGCGAGGAAACGCTCCACGCCCCCGGGCGCCTGCTTGATGCGCGAATCCAGATCGAGCAGGCCGTGATCGAGCGCGTTGTTGAACAGTTCCGACAGGATCAGGTGAATCTGGGCGGCGTGCGCCTCGATCCCGTGGAACCGCCTTGCCAGCTCAAGCAGGAATGGCGCCGCATCCAGGTACTTCAACTCCCGCGCCGTCATGCGCGCGCGCACGCGCCACCCGCCGCCGGCGCATGTTCCCGTCACCCGAACCATCGGCAGTTCCTCGCGCTGCGGCGCCGCCGGCTGCGGCGCGCAGTCGATGATCGCGACCGCCATGTCGTCGTTCGCGGAGCGCCCGGCGAAGTGGCCGGCGAGCGCGCCCTTCAACTGTTCGAGACGCCCGGCCGCGGGCGCCTGACGCAAGGCCGCGAACAGGCGCTCGCGCCCGAATTGCGTGCCATCGGCGCCCTCGGCCTCGATCACGCCGTCGGAGCAGACGATCAACTGCGCCGCCTGCTCCAGATACAGCAGCTCGGTGCGCGCGTCGAACTCAGCCTGCGCGAGCACGCCGAGCGGCAGATGCGGGTTGGCGAATTCGTGCAGCATCCGGCCGCCGGCGTCGAGCAGGAACGGCGGTGGAATGCCGCCGCTCCACACCTCGATGCGCCCTGCTGCCGGGTCGAATGCGATCAGCGTGGCGGCGACGCAGCGCTCGACCGGCAGCCAGCGCTTGATCTTGCCGTTGACCTCGCTCGCGATCACCCCGAGGCTGACGCCACGCGCGGTCATCGAATAGAAGGGGTCTACGATCGGCAGCACGTTAAGCGAGGCCGCGAGGCCGTGGCCGGTGCCGTCGGCGAGCAGCACGTGCAGCACGCCGCCCGGCGTGCGCGCCGCAACCACCAGATCGCCGCTCAGATTGTGCGCCGGCTGAATCCAGTAGGCGAGCAGCGGCTCGCGCCGCATGTCCGCACGCACCATTTGGCTCATCAGATGGGCGCCGACGCGCTGCTCTTCCTCGGCAGCGTGGTAATACTGCTCCAGTTCGGCGCTCTTTTGTTCGAGTTGGCGCTGCATTTGCAGCATGCGCGCAAACGCGTCGAGCTTCGCTTTGAGCATCACGAAAGCGACCGGTTTGATCAGGTAGTCGTCGCCGCCGACCTCGATCCCGCGCGCGATCGCCGCATTCTCCGTGTTGCCGGTGAGGAACACCAGCGGCAGCCATCGGCCCAGGTTGAGCGCCCTGATGCGCGCGGCGGTCTCGAAGCCGTCCATTTCCGGCATCACCACGTCGAGCAGCACGATGTCGGGCCGCTCCGTGGGAATCATGCGCAGCGCTTCGGCGCCGCTGGTCACGGCCAATACCTGATGCCCCATCATGTCGAGGAACGCCGACACGATCAGGATGCTGTGCTCGCTGTCGTCGACCAGCAGGATTTTCAATCTCGCATCTCCCGGGCCGTTGCCGCCCAGAGGGTCACGATATCCGGAACAGCTTGGCGAAGTTGGCGATATCGAGCACCTGCTTCACCGCCCCGCGGCAGTTGCTCAGCATGACGTGCTTACGCACGCCTTCGGCGCGCTCGCGCAGCATCAGCAGCATGCCAAGCGCGGAGCTGTCCAGGTATAGCACCTGGCCGAGGTCGATTTCGAGCTCCCTGACCTGGATTGCCTGCAGCGCCTCGTCGCAGCAGCGTCTGAATTCGCTGTTGGCGCTGAAATCGAAGCGTCCCTCCAAACCCAGGACCGCTCTGCCGTTCACGATATGCGTATCGATATGCATGTTCACCTGCTTTCGGCCGTGGCGCGCGCAATCACGCGGCGAAACCGGTAATTTCCCGTTCGATGTGATCGAGCGGAACGATCTTTCCGACGGCCCCGCGCTTTACCGCCTCCCTCGGCATGCCGTACACGACGCAGCTTTCCTCGTCCTGCGCCAGCGTCTGCGCTCCGGCGCTGCGCATCTCCAGCAATCCGGCCGCGCCGTCGTCGCCCATGCCGGTCATGATCACGCCGAGCGCGTTGGCGCCGGCGTATTTCGCGACGGAACGGAAAAGCACGTCCACCGACGGCCGGTGGCGGTTGACCAAGGGGCCATCGACGACTTCCACAAGGTATTGCGCGCCGCTGCGCTTCAACAGCATGTGCTTGCCGCCCGGGGCGATCAGCGCCCGCCCCGGCATGACGCGGTCGTTGTTCTGCGCCTCTTTCACCTCGATCTGGCACAGGCCGTCGAGCCGGTCGGCAAACGCCGCGGTGAATTTCTCCGGCATGTGCTGCACGATGACGATTCCCGGCGACACGCGCGGAAGCCGCGTCAGAACCAGTTCGAGCGCCTGGGTGCCGCCGGTGGACGTGCCGATCGCCACCACCCGTTCGGTGGTCTGGATCATCGCGCGGACTGCCGCCGGCGGCAAGATGACGTCCGCGGAGTATTTGACCTGCGCTACCGGCGCGGGCTGGCTGCGCGCGACCAGACGCTTGACGTTGGCGCAGGCCGCGACCTTGACCGCGCCGATCAGTTCGTCGGAGGCGTCGTTCAGGAACTGCCTCAAGCCGAGTTTGGGCTTGGTGATGATCGCGACCGCGCCGGCGGCGAGCGCGGCGATCGTGGTTTGCGCGCCCTTCTCCGTCAGCGTCGAGCAGATGACGACCGGCGTCGGCCGCTCGTGCATGATCTTCTTGAGAAAAGTGATGCCGTCCATGCGCGGCATTTCGACGTCGAGCACGAGCACGTCGGGCCACTGGATTTTCATCCGCGCCATGGCCAGCAGCGGGTCGGCGACCGCGCTGACGACTTCGATGCCGGGATCGGCGTCGAGCAGGCCGGTCAGGACCTGGCGCACCACGGCGGAGTCGTCCACGACCATGACTTTGATGCGCTTCATGCGGATTCCTTTATTTCGGGCGAGACGGCGCCGGCCATCCTGACCTGGCGCGCCCACACGTCTCCGCTGGCCACATCGAAAATGATCTTGCGGTGTCCCACGCCGAACAGGCTTTCCGAGACGATGCGAAAGCCGAATCCGCGCAGCAGGCGTCGCGCCTCTTCGCCGTTCTTGCGCCCGACTTTCAATGCCTCAGACTGCGCCTTGCCGGGGAACATGTCGCCGCCGCCGAAGATCTTGGCTTCGCATTGCGTCGGATCGACGTCCGCGCGCACCAGCTCGCGCAGCATCAGCCACATCGCCTCCTCCCCATAGCGGCCGTCGAGCGCCAGGACCGGGCCGGCGCCGCGCTCGGCCAGCAGGAAATGCGACATCGCGCCGACGCGCATGGCCGGATGCCACAGCGTGACCGATACGCACGACCCGAGCAGCGTGCGGATCCTGCAACCCGCGTCGCCGACATAGTACTCGCCGGGCTGCAGGAAGACGTCGATCGCGTCGGTTGCGCGGCGCATGCGGCTAGGGCTTCGCGTAGATCGACGGCGCCAGCGGCTGCACGGCGTCGGTGATGTCGTTCAGGCTTTCCGAATGGCCGATGCAGAAATGCCCGCCCGGCTTGAGCAGCGACAATACGCGGCCGACCACCTGGCGTTTGGTCTCGGCATTGAAATAGATCATCACGTTGCGCAGGAAAATGACGTCGAAGGCGCCGAGCTGCGGCAGCGGCGCATTGAGGTTGACCTGCACGAACTGCACCCGCGCGCGCAGGCTGCGCTCCAGCAGCAGCGTGCCTTGCTGGGCGCCGATACCCTTCAGGCAAAACCGCCGCAGGTAGGCTGGCGGAATGTGCTGCGCGCGCTCCGTCGAATAATGGCCGACGCGCGCGCGCTGCAGCACGCGCACGCTGATGTCCGAGCCGAGCACCTCCCAGCGAGTGCCCTCCAGGCAGTCGGCGAGCACCATGGCGATGCTGTAGGCTTCTTCGCCGCTCGAGCTGGCCGCGCTCCATACCCGGAACGGCTGCGCGCGCCCGCGCGCCGCCAACGCCTGCTCCCGCAGCAAGTCGAAATGCTTGGGTTCGCGGAAAAAGTAGGTCTCGTTGGTGGTCAGCAAATCGACTGCGGTCTGCACTTCGGCCGGCGCTTCGCCGCTCGCCAACAGGCGAAAGTAATCGGCATAGCTGCCGAGCTCATATTGCTTCAGGCGCTTGGCCAGGCGGCCGCCTACCAGCGCCTTCTTCGCCGAGGACAGGCTGATGCCGGCGGCCTCATAGATGAAGCGCTGAAACTGGGCAAACTCCTGGTCGGTAATGTCGGTTATGTGCATCGCCGTGTCCACGAAAGGCGCGCCTGCCGGGATTGCGCCCCAGGTGCGCCGGCGGATGCGAATAGAGGGGGCTGAAAGCACCGCGGCGCGCGCGGCCGCGTCATGTGGAGCCGAAGCTGCCGGCTATTGCCCTTCACTGCGGGCACGACGGCAATGGCTCGGCGCGCAAGGTGCGCAAGCGCTTGTGCTGGCTTTTCACCCACTGCGGCAGCGACGCGGCCGGCATCGGCTTTGCGATCAGGTAACCCTGGCCTACGGCGCAGCCGAGCTCCTGCAACAAGCGCCAGTCCTCGACGGTTTCGATGCCCTCGGCCACGGGGACCAGTTCGAGCCGGCGGGCCAGGTCGAGCGCGGATTGCAGGATGACGCGCAAGTTCTTGCGCCGGTGCGCGCCATGCACGAAAGAACGGTCTATCTTGAGTTCCGTGAACGGGACGCGCGCGAGCTGCTGCATCGATGAAAAGCCGGTGCCATAGTCGTCGATCGACAGGCCGAAGCCCTTGATGCGCAAGCGCGCCAGCACGCCGAGCGCGGCGCCGAGGCAGGCGACCACCGAGCTTTCGGTGATTTCCAGGATGATCTGCTCGGCATGCAGCGCATGGCGCGCCAGCAGCGCGGCGCATTCCTCGACCAGGCCGGGCGCATCCAGCAAACGCGGCGAGAAGTTGACGGCGACCGAGAGCTTCAATCCCCGCGTATTCCAGATCGCCGCTTGCGCCAGGGTCTGCTCCATCATCGAGAGCGTCAGCGCATGCACCAGGCCTTGCTCCTCCATCAGGGGGATGAAGCGGCCGGGCAGGATCAGCCCCATTTCCGGGTGCTGCCAACGCGCCAGCGCCTCTACGCCTCTGACTATGCCGGTGCGTAGATCCAGCTTGGGTTGGTAATACGGCACGATTTCGCCCTGTTCGATGGCGCGCGCCAGATCCGCTGCGCCCAGCGGCGCCTGAATCTCAGGCTCCTTGTCCGGCGCGACGCCCTGCGGCTCGCTGAAATGCCCAAGGGCGTCCGCCAGTTGGTCGAGCTCGAGGGGCTTTTGCAGACCGGCGAGCACCTGCAGACCGAGCACGCCGCTCATGGTTTCGACCGATTGAATCAGCGCGTTCTCGCGGCCGGAGGCGACGATGAACGGAATGTCGAGCTGGCGCTGATGCAATTGCTGGATCAGTTCGACGCCGTCCATATCCGGCATCGCCAGATCGATGATCATGAGGCTGGGACGAAGAACGAGCATCGACAGCAGCTCCAGCGCTTCGCGGCCGTTGCCGGCTTCGTAGACCAGGCCGACACCGAGCGCGCGGCAGAGCGCAACCGCGTGCTGGCGCTGCACCACGCTGTCGTCGACGACGAGCAGCGACGCGATCCCGGCAGGAATGGATTCAGACGTCATGGCGTTGTTGCGAGACTGTGGATCCTGCTACGGTGCGGATGACGGGATCGTAGCGCGCCTCATGTCAAATTCAGGCGCTGCCGGCTGCGGCCATCTCCGCCTGCGTGCCCGCGCCGGCCGCGGCCAGCGCGCCCATCTCCTCCGTCGACAACACGCGATCGACGTTGAGCAGGATCACGAATTTGCCGTTGACCTTGCCGATGCCGGCGATGAAATCGGTGCGTATCCTCGCCCCGAACGCCGGCGCCGGCTCGATCTCGGTGCCAGCTATCTCCAGTACTTCGTTCACCGCATCGACGACCACCCCCACGTCGCGATGCTCGCCGTCAGCCTCGATCTCGACGATCACGATGCAGGTGCGCTTGGTCACCTCGGTCGACTGCGTGCCGAAGCGCGCCGACAAATCCATCACCGGCACCACCGCCCCGCGCAAATTGATCACGCCGCGGATGCACTCCGGCATCATCGGCACCTTGGTGAGACTGCCGTACTCGATGATTTCCTTGATTGCCAGAATGCCGATGGCGAACACTTCGCCCGACAGCATGAAGGTCAGGTATTGTGCCCGCTCCGCCGCAGCTTGCGCCGCCATCCGCGCCACCGCCGGTACGACCGCCTGTTTGTTGCCCATTTGAACCAGTGCATTCATGTCCGTCTCCCTCAAAATTTGGCGAATTGTGCTGCATCGGGTTCTGCCGTCGCCGCCAGCGCCAGATTGCCCGCCACCCTGACCCCAACCGGTTTCCGCGCCGGCGCTTTCCCCACCGCGGCCGGTTTGCGCGCAGCAAGGCTTATCACCTGCGCGCCCGTGGCCGCCTGGCTTCTGAATAAAGCCATCAACTGCTGCAGTTGTTCAGCCTGGCCGCTCATCTCCTCGGCCGTCGCCGCCAGCTCCTCCGAACTCGCCGCGTTCTGCTGCGTGGTCTGGCTCAACTGGCTCACCGCCGAATTGATCTGGTTCACCCCGGAGGACTGCTCCTCGGAGGCCGCCGCGATCTCCTGCACCAGCTCGGAGGTCTTGCGGATGTTCGGCACCATCGCGTCGAGCAGCGCGCCCGCCTTCTCGGCCAGCTCGACACTGTTGGTGGCCACGGTGCCGATCTCCTGCGCCGCGACCTGGCTCCTCTCGGCCAGCTTCCTCACCTCCGCCGCGACTACCGCAAAGCCCTTGCCGTGCTCGCCGGCTCTGGCCGCTTCGATCGCGGCATTGAGCGCCAGCAGATTCGTCTGATAGGCGATGTCGTCGATGATGCCGATCTTCTTCGCGATCTGCTTCATCGCCGCCACCGTGGACTTCACCGCTTCGCCGCCTTCGGTGGCCTCTTTCGCAGCCTTGCTCGCCATGCCGTCGGTGACCTTGGCGTTTTCCGTGTTCTGCGAAATCGATGCGGTCATCTCCTCAATCGAGGCGCTGGTCTCTTCCACCCCCGCCGCCTGTTCGCTGGAAGCCTGCGACAGCGTTTGCGCCGTCGCGCTCACCTGCGCGGACGCGCTCGACAGCGTATCGGCAACATTACGCACGTCGCGCATGATATGCGTGAGGCTGCGCGTGATCCAGACCGCGAGCACGACGCCGAGCAATACGGTGAGTAACCCGACCGACAGGATCCAGAGCCTGGACGACTTCATCACCGCCGCGATCTGCGCCGACTTGGCCTTGGTGTCAGTTGCGTTCAACTCCAGCAGTTTCTGAAGCGCCGCGGCAAGGGGCTTGTCCGCCCCCGAGATCGACTTGTCCATTTCAGTGATAGGAGTTTCCTTCGCCCTTAATGTCACGAGTTGCGCCATGCTGTCACGGTAGGCTTTGGCACCCGCCAGTATCTCGTTGAGCAAGCGTTCCTCTTCCGGCGTCGGCGCTCCCGCGGCGCGGTAATCGCTCACCACCTTGTCCAGAGCAGCCGTGTCGGCCGCGAACTTCTTGTCGTAGTCGCCGCCGCGGAGGATATAGTTCTTGAAATGATGAATGGCGTCGCCCAAAGCGGTATCGCCCGCGAGCACGGCATCCTTGCGGGCCAGCGTGACCGACTCGAATCCCTGCCAATGCGAATTCATGGCGGCGAGGTTGACGACAGCGACGCCAGCCAGCACGATCGCCAGCAACACGACTCCGCCAAAGCCGGCAAGCAGCCGCGTTTCCATTTTCATATCCTTAAACATGTTCGACTCCTTTCATCGAAATAACTGCGGTCAGAACTTGCTGAAGTGGGCTGCGTCGGGTTCGGCAGCGGGCGCGAGCGCCAGATTGCCCGCGATTCCGGCTGCGCTTTGCTTTCGCGCCGCCGGCTTTGCCGCCACCGGCTTCTTCGCAGGGAAGCCCAGCACGCGCGCATTATGGGTCGTCTCGACTTTGAAGAACGCCATCGCCTGCTGCAGTTGTTCGGCCTGGCCGCTCATCTCCTCGGCCGTCGCCGCCAGTTCCTCCGAACTCGCCGCGTTCTGCTGCGTGGTCTGGCTCAACTGGCTCACCGCCGAATTGATCTGGTTCACGCCCGAGGACTGCTCCTGCGAGGCCGCCGCGATCTCCTGCACCAGCTCGGAGGTCTTGCGGATGTTCGGCACCATCGCGTCGAGCAGCGCGCCCGCCTTCTCGGCCAGCTCAACACTGCTCGTGGCCACGGCGCCGATCTCCTGCGCCGCGACCTGGCTCCTCTCGGCCAGCTTCCTCACCTCCGCCGCGACTACCGCAAAGCCCTTGCCGTGCTCGCCGGCTCTGGCCGCTTCGATCGCGGCGTTCAGCGCCAATAGATTCGTCTGATAAGCGATGTCGTCGATGATGCCGATCTTCTTCGCGATCTGCTTCATCGCCGCCACCGTGGACTTCACCGCTTCGCCGCCTTCGGCGGCCTCTTTCGCCGCCTTGGTCGCCATGCCGTCGGTGACCTTGGCGTTCTCGGTGTTCTGTGAGATCGAGGCGGTCATCTGCTCGATCGAAGCGCTGGTCTCTTCCACCCCCGCCGCCTGCTCGTTGGAGGCCTGCGACAACGATTGCGCCGTCGCGCTCACCTGCGCGGACGCGCTCGACAGCGTATCGGCGCCGCCCTTCACCTCAGTCACCACCTGCGAGAGCTTGTCGCCCATGTCCTTCAGCGCCTGCAGCAGCTGGCCGGTTTCGTCGTTGCTCTTGACCACCACCTCGCTGCTCAGATCGCCCGCCGCGACTTTCTGCGCCACGCTCACCGCTTGGTTCAGCGGGCGCGTGATGCCGCGCGTAATCAAAAATGCGATGGAAACACCCAGGACTACAGCCAGCGCGGCGCAAGCCAGGGACAAGGTTCTGGCCCACGCGTAACTTTCTGCCGTTTCTACCGCCGCTCTTTCGTTTAGACGTCCTTCGACGGACACCAGCTCGTGAATATCCACCACCCAATTCCTTAGCACCGGCTTGACTTCTTCGTTCATTGCTTTGAGCGCTTCCGCGTTCTTTTTGGCCATGGACAGATCGATCGCTTTGGCAAATAGCGGAGTAACCGCCGCTTCATCTTGCTGAATCTTGGCAACGATCTGGGTCTCGGCTTCCGTGGCTCCCGCCGTTGTCAGCAGTTCCGCCAGGCCTGTTTTTGCCTCGTCATATTGCGTGAGTTGCCACTTTATTTTCTCCGCTATTTCCTGCTTTTGCGCATCATCGGTCGCAAGCAGCAAATTGAGGATCCCATTTTCGCGCTGGCTTAGCGCGCCATTCATGGCCTCCGCAAACGCCATCTTGGCGTTGTTATAGAGGACAATGTCATTCACTTTTCCATAAAGTCTATTCATCCCGCCGACGCCAATCACGCCCACCAGCAGTATGAAAAACAGCAATATGCCAAAGCCCCCGGCAAGACGCTTACCGATGGTCAGTTTTAGAAATTTCATCATTGCTCTCCTCAACGTGCATCACGCATAAAAAGGCTGGAAGTTTCTGACGCGCAAATCCCCCCATTTTTGTTTCGGGGCTCGAAGTACTCAGCGCCCCCCTACCCATATGAACCGGTGCGTTCATGTCCGTCTCCTTAGAATTTGGCGAAATGCGCCGCGTCCGGTTCGGCAGCGGACGCGAGCGCCAGATTGCCTGTGACCCCCGCCAGATTGCCTGTGACCCCAGCTGTGCTTTGCTTTTTCGCCGCCGGCTTTGCCGCCGCCGGCTGTCTCGCGGGGGACTTCAGCACGCGGCCGCTGTCCGTGCCGCCAACCCTGAAGAACGCCATCGCCTGCTGCAGTTGTTCGGCCTGGCCGCTCATCTCCTCGGCCGTCGCCGCCAGTTCCTCCGAACTCGCCGCGTTCTGCTGCGTGGTCTGGCTCAACTGGCTCACCGCCGAATTGATCTGGTTCACGCCCGAGGACTGCTCCTGCGAGGCCGCCGCGATCTCCTGCACCAGCTCGGAGGTCTTGCGGATGTTCGGCACCATCGCGTCGAGCAGCGCGCCCGCCTTCTCGGCCAGCTCAACACTGCTCGTGGCCACGGCGCCGATCTCCTGCGCCGCGACCTGGCTCCTCTCGGCCAGCTTCCTCACCTCCGCCGCGACTACCGCAAAGCCCTTGCCGTGCTCGCCGGCTCTGGCCGCTTCGATCGCGGCGTTCAGCGCCAATAGATTCGTCTGATAAGCGATGTCGTCGATGATGCCGATCTTCTTCGCGATCTGCTTCATCGCCGCCACCGTGGACTTCACCGCTTCGCCGCCTTCGGCGGCCTCTTTCGCCGCCTTGGTCGCCATGCCGTCGGTGACCTTGGCGTTCTCGGTGTTCTGTGAGATCGAGGCGGTCATCTGCTCGATCGAAGCGCTGGTCTCTTCCACCCCCGCCGCCTGCTCGTTGGAGGCCTGCGACAACGATTGCGCCGTCGCGCTCACCTGCGCGGACGCGCTCGACAGCGTATCGGCGCCGCCCTTCACCTCAGTCACCACCTGCGAGAGCTTGTCGCCCATGTCCTTCAGCGCCTGCAGCAGCTGGCCGGTTTCGTCGTTGCTCTTGACCACCACCTCGCTGCTCAGATCGCCCGCCGCGACTTTCTGCGCCACGCTCACCGCTTGGTTCAGCGGGCGCGTGATGCCGCGCGTAATCAAAAATGCGATGGAAACACCCAGGACTACAGCCAGCGCGGCGCAAGCCAGGGACAAGGTTCTGGCCCACGCGTAACTTTCTGCCGTTTCTACCGCCGCTCTTTCGTTTAGACGTCCTTCGACGGACACCAGCTCGTGAATATCCACCACCCAATTCCTTAGCACCGGCTTGACTTCTTCGTTCATTGCTTTGAGCGCTTCCGCGTTCTTTTTGGCCATGGACAGATCGATCGCTTTGGCAAATAGCGGAGTAACCGCCGCTTCATCTTGCTGAATCTTGGCAACGATCTGGGTCTCGGCTTCCGTGGCTCCCGCCGTTGTCAGCAGTTCCGCCAGGCCTGTTTTTGCCTCGTCATATTGCGTGAGTTGCCACTTTATTTTCTCCGCTATTTCCTGCTTTTGCGCATCATCGGTCGCAAGCAGCAAATTGAGGATCCCATTTTCGCGCTGGCTTAGCGCGCCATTCATGGCCTCCGCAAACGCCATCTTGGCGTTGTTATAGAGGACAATGTCATTCACTTTTCCATAAAGTCTATTCATCCCGCCGACGCCAATCACGCCCACCAGCAGTATGAAAAACAGCAATATGCCAAAGCCCCCGGCAAGACGCTTACCGATAGTCAGTTTTAGAAATTTCATCATTGCTCTCCTCAGCATGCATCACGCAAAAAAGGCCGGCTTGTTCTGGCATGCAAATCCGCCGTTTCGGTGTCCGAGGCGCTGAGCACCACCCCCGTTCGGGGGTGGTGCTCAGTACGATCACGGATAAAGGGCGGGCTTAATCAATAACTGAGCCACTCGGTCTCAAAACCCCCATCAACCCTTGCAGTCTGCCTTTTTGGCATGAGGGTAATCCGGGTGCCCGACGCAGAAATCCTTGCCGCCTTCAACCGGTTTCCCGTCAAAATCAGCGGTGACCTTCTTATATTTGGTGACGGTGAGTCTGCTGTTCGCGCAGCCGGCGCCTTTAGCCTTGCTGGCGCACTGAGAGGCACTCGTGGCGAGTACTTTTTCGTCGCAACTTGCATTCCCGTTACACTTGCTGAAGCTTTCTTTCTCCTGCCCCGGGCATGCCGTACGGGTCACATGGAGAACACAATCGGCAGCCGATGCAACACCGGTGGCAAACACGAACAACGCAACTGCGTAGGCACTTTTTCTGATAAACATGGCAATCTCCTTAGCTCAACTAGATTAAAAAATACAACTGAGTCGTCTACAACTTGCTTGCGTCCGGCGCCCGTGCATTCCGCGCGCCGGGTATTGCTTCAAAACTCCTTCCACTCGCCGTCGGTACCAGCCTTGGAGCCGGCTACGCAGCGCCGCGACCAGCGCGCTTCGTCGACCTGCAGTGTTCTGATTTTCATATCGGCAATCATGCTTTCTTCCTGGATTACATTGACGTTGACAGCGGCGGTCTCGGACCCAAACCCTAGCGACCAAACGCGAGCGCTTCGCCCACCCTTGCGGTGTGCGAGCCCGCGGTGCTCGCCTGTTTAACCAGCGCCGGCACATCGAGTATCAGCGCGACCTCGCCGTTACCCAGGATGGTCGAGCCGCTGATGCAATTGACCTGACTGAACATCTTGCCCAACGGCTTGATCACGGTCTGGAATTCGCCGAGCAGCATATCCACCACCAGCCCGACCTTGCGCCCGGCGTGCCTGACCACGACGATGTTTTCGCGCCGCGCCGCCTCGCCTTCGATCTCGAACAACTCGCGCAGCCGGATGAATGGCAGCACCTCGCCGCGCAGGTTGGTGTAGTCGCGCCCTGGCTCGGCCGAAAACTCCACGCACTCCTCGATCGTATCCAGCGGCACGACGAACACCGATTTGGCCAAGCCCACGAGGAAACCGTCGATGATCGCGAGCGTCAGCGGCAGGCGCACCGTCACCGTCGTGCCCACGCCTTCCTCGCTCCTGATGTCGACCGTGCCACGCAGCGCGGTGATGTTGCGTTTCACCACGTCCATGCCGACGCCGCGTCCCGACAGGTTGGTGACCTGCTCGGCGGTGGAGAAGCCGGGCTCGAAGACAAGGCCGTAGATTTCGCCGTCGCTCAGGCTCTGGCCCGGCTCGATCAGTCCGCGTTCGATTGCCTTGGCCAGGATCCGATCACGCTTGAGCCCGCCGCCGTCGTCCGACACCTCGATGACGATGCTGCCGGAGTCGTGGTAGGCGTTGAGCTTGACCGTGCCGATGGCCGGTTTGCCGCAGGCCGCGCGCACCTCGGCGGATTCGATGCCGTGGTCCATCGAGTTTCTGACTAGGTGGGTCAGCGGATCGGCGATCTTCTCCACCACCGTCTTATCGAGCTCGGTGTCCTCGCCGCTGACCGCAAGCACGATGTCCTTGCCCAGCTCGCGCGCCACGTCGTGCACCACGCGCTGGAAGCGGCTGAAGGTTGCGCCGATCTTGACCATGCGCAATTGCAGCGCGCTGTCGCGCACCTCTTGGACCAGACCGGAGAGGGTCGAGGTGGCCTCCTGCAGCTCGGGCATGCGCGCGCGCCGCGCGATCAGGTCCACGCCCGCCCCGGCGATGATCAGCTCGCCCACCAGATTGATCAGTTGATCGAGCTTTTCGGAGTCCACCCGGATCGAGCGGCTCTCCTGCGCTTTCAACTCCTTCACCCGGTTCTGCTTCACCACCGCGGCGTCAACCACCGCGGGGCGCACCGCGCGCTGCTCGACCAGGATCGCGCCGAGCTTTTGTCCGGGCGCCGACTTTGCCTGCGCCTCGAGCGCGGCGTCGAGTTCCTGCGCGGTCACGCTGCCGCAGCGCACCAGGATCTCGCCCAGCCGGGCGTTCTCCTCCGGCAGTTCCTCGATCAGGTGGACGTATTCCGCAATCCGGCTGTGCGGCGGCAGGATGCGCACGCGGCAATCGTCGCGCACGAATTCGAACGCGTTTTCGATCGCGGCCTTGTCGGCGTCGCTCGCGAACGCGATCTCGAAGCCGAGGTAACACGATTCCGGGTCCATCTCTTCGGCCGAGGGAATGGCGTCGGGCAGGGTGACGATGGCGGCGATGCTGCCGAGCGTACCCAGATAGCGGATGAAGGACAGCGGGTCCATGCCGTTTCTGAGCACGTCGGGGCCGAAGCGCAACGAGATGTGCCAGTGGTCGCTCGCCCCCCCTTCATCCTCGATGCGCTCGATCACGCCGGCATCCTGCCGGGTTTCGGACAGCGCGAGCGCGCCCGGCGCCGCCGGCGCCCCGAGATGCCGGCGCAGCTGTTCGACGAGCGGTGCGCCGCGCTCAGTCATTGCCTCGTCAGCCTCGGTCTGGCCGGCCTCGAGCGCGTCGATCAGCGCTCCGATGTGATCGCAGCAGGCGAGCAACAGGGGGGTCAACTCGTTGGAAAGCCCGACTTTGGCATCGCGCACCTGGTCGAGCACGCTCTCGACCACGTGCGTGAAGCTGACGATATGGTCCAGACCGAACAGCCCGGCCGACCCCTTGATGGTATGGGCGGCGCGAAAGATCGCATGCACCGCTTCGTCTCCGGCCTCGGCCTGAGCCCCCGCGAGCAGCGCCGCTTCCATGTCTTGCAGTAGCTCGCGCGATTCGAGGATAAAGGTCTGCAGTGCTTGATCAAGATTCATTTGTCTGTCTTCCTGGTGGATGGGATGGAGCGCCGATGGGCGCTCACGCGGACCGCGGCGACATGACGAGGGGATCGCCGAAATGCGTTGTCAGATTGAGCTGTTCGAACACCTCAAGCACCTGGGGGCTGTGCGCCACCAGGCGCAACTCCCGCTGCCTGGCGCGCGCCGCTCGCTTGGCCAGCAGCAGCACCTGTACCCCGGCGGTGTCCAGCTCGGTGACTGCGGCCAGATCGACTTCGAGCGCGTCCGACGCCTCCAGCCCTTCTAACAGCGCCTGTTTCAGTTCCAGCGCCCGATAGATGGTCATCTCGCCCTCTATCCGCAGCAGGGCTGACGTGCCCGCGCCGCCGTTTGCATTGCTCATGACGTTCTCTCCTTAACCGTGCGACGAAAAAAATGGGGCAGGCTCATGGCAGCACCAGCTTCTGCACCGCGCCCAGCATCTGTTCCGGCCGGAACGGCTTCACCACCCAGGCCTTGGCCCCGGCGGCCTGGCCTTGCAGCTTTTTCGCCTCCTGCGATTCGGTGGTGAGCATGATCACCGGCGTGAACTTGTAGGCCGGCACCTGCTTCAGCGCCTTGACGAAGCTGATGCCGTCCATGTTCGGCATGTTGACGTCGCTGATGATGAGGTGGACCTTCTGCCCGGTGAGCTTGGCGAGCGCGTCCTTGCCGTCGCAACCCTCGAGCACGTCGTAACCGGCGCTGCGCAGCGCAATCCCTACCACCTGCCTCAGCGAGGCCGAGTCGTCCACGATCATGATGGTCTTTGCCATGTGACCCTCTAGAAAAAAGTGATTTCGGAATCCTGCTTTGCCAGCGTCTTGCCGCTGTGGACGGCGCGCTCGCTGGTCATCGCGTAGGTGGCTTCGAGTTCGTCCAGCAGCCCCGCCGGATCGAGCTGCTGCAATGCGCCGGCCTGCTCGAACTGCCGGCGGTTCTGCTCCAGGTAAGCCGGAAGGCCCGCGATGTTGAGCTCGACGTGGCTCATGATCTGGCTTACGCGGTCCTGAAACTGCAATTGCACCAGCGCTTCGGAAATCTCCGACTTGATGCCGATGCTTTCGTCCTTGAGAATGCGGGAGGATTGCACCAGGGCGTCAGTGACGCTTCTGAAATCGGACAGCACCGCGCCGATGGTCGCCTCCGATGCGAACTTCGATCTGCCTTCCTCGAGCGTCGACTCTTCGGCGGTTTGCCGGGCGGCGACGATGGCGGCGCTGATTACGCCGACCTTGTGCGCGATGCGCTTGCCGGCCTCGCCGGAGAGCGCGGACAGTTTGCGCACTTCGGCGGCGACGACCGCGAAACCGCGCCCCATTTGCCCGGCATGCGCCGCCTCGATGGCGGCGTTGAGCGCCAGCAGGTTGGTTTGCGCGGCAATACTGGCGATGTCGGCAGCCATTTCCTGCAACTCGGCTATGAACTGGTTCAGGCCTTGAACCTTGTCCAGAATCGCGGCTTTGCTGTTCATGGCGGACTTGAGCGAGGCGACTACCACGCCGAGCTCCTTCTCGCTCTTGGCGAACACCGCCACCAGGCCATTACCGCCGTCTTCGATGGATTCGGTCGCGGCGCTTGACGCCTCGACGGCCTGATTCAGCTTGTCGACTATCCCGGAAAAGCGCTCGGTCAGAGCGGACACGGCAGTCTCCATCTCGGCTCTGGAAGTCTCGATCTGCCCGGTCCACACCGGAATCACCTTTTCCCCAAAGCGCTGCCGGCCGTCGATGTAGCCTTTGATCGATTGCCTGAGCGTGGTGTGCGCTGCGGCGATGTGCCGGCCGGAGGCGAGCCCAGCAACGCCAAACATGGTGGCAATCAGCGCGCCGGTCCAGCTCCAGCCGCCGGCCGCAAGCACGGCTATCCCGCCGGCGAATCCCAGGCCGGTCGGAAAAAAAAGGGCAGCATAATTTCGGTCAAAGCTATTCACTTCTCGCTCACCCGGGGTGCAGGACGTGGGATGGGAATTCTTCACTTAGTCTACGGATAACGGCCGCTTGACCGAAACCTTTAGGCGCTTGGGACCAGTGGACGAATTATCCGCGCCCGGCGCCAAGTCTATGCCGGGAACAGAGGGGGAAGTCGGCGCCAAATCGGCGCTGACGAAGGAGATCCCGTAGCCGGCCTGTTTTGGCCTGGAGCGGTGCGGCCGAAACTGCTTGTCCGCGAAATCTCGGTGCGATCAGGCGAGCGATGAGAATCGCCGGGCGCCAGGCGCGCGACGCGCCGATAAACTGAAGCGCAAGGCCTGCGGTTTCCTTGCCAGAAAAGGCGGCGAGCCGCCTCTGCGGCCGCGCCCCGGCCCGCGCCCGGGACATCAAGTTTCGCCGGCCAATGCCGTTAAGTCCTTACGCTACCACCGGAAGCGCGGCGGCCGTGGCTGCCCAAGCGATGCTGCCGGCGTTGTGGCGGGATCGACGCGCCTGCTGAAACCATAATGAAATCAGACCGTTTGGGATTACTGTTGATCGGCGCCGCCGTGCTCGTCATCGCCGTGGTCGTCGGCCTTTGGTTCGATCGTCAGGCGACACTTCAACGCACCAACACCAGGACCCAGGGGGTGGGTCTGGTTCGCGTCCTGTCCAGCCTGCCGTATGAGCAACTGTTGCCCAAGTCGGGACGGCCCCAGCTGCTGCAGACGGTGCTGCAAATGAACCGCAGCACGGAATTGGGCTATGGCGTGATCGTCGATACCCGCGGCGCCACGCTGAGCGAGGTGACCACCTCCGGGACCCTGATCCCGGCTGCCCCGCAGACGGCCGACGCCGCGTCCTGGTTCGGCGAGCGCCGCCTGATATCCCCGGGCGATGGCCGCACGATCCGCGAGTTCTACGGGCCTGTGCTCGACAACGGCGAAATCGCCGGCTACATCCGTCTTGGCTTTTTCGATGCCTCCCCTGCGGCTATCGGCCTGGACCAGCTTTCCTTCGCCGCGATGCTCGCCCTGCCGGTGTTTCTGTTCGCGGCGCTGTTCCACTTCCTGCTCAAGCGCGAGATGCGGCCGCTGCGCGAACTCGGCGAACGCCTGCGTCAGTTATCCGGCAGCGGCCCCGCCGAGGACAACGAGCCGGTGGTCCTGGGTGATCTGCGCGAGCTGGTCGGACGCTTCGCCCGCTTCATCGAGATAACGCACGCGCGCATCCATGAAATCGAGGCGCAGCGCTTCACCGCGCAGACGAGCAGCCACATGCTTTCCTATCGGCATGAAAAAGCCGAATCCGTGCTGCATGCCCTGCCCGAAGCACTGATGGTGCTCGACGAGGACGGCGTGGTGACTTTCGTCAACGCCAAGCTCAAGGTCCTGCTCGGCATCGACGCCGAAGCAATCCTCGGCCTGGAAGCGCGCGTGGCGGTGCCGCTGCCCGAAGTCGCGGCGTTCCTGGCTCGATGCAGCGGCGCCCGTGGCATGCGCGGCGACACGCTCGAATTCAGCCCCGCCGCCGACGCCGGGCGCACGATCGCTGCCAGCGCGTATCCGCTGTTCTGTCCGCGCAATCCGGGCAACACCCTCGGCCGGCTGGTGGTATTCCGCGACGTTACCGCGGAGTCTCTGGCCCGGCAGGCCGGTGCGGAATTCGTCTCGCACGTGTCGCATGAACTGAAGTCGCCGCTCAACGTGCTCAAAATGTACAGCGAGATGCTGCTCGAGAACGCCGGCGACTCGCGCGAGCTGCGCATCGAAGCGGTCAACGTCATCAGCGACGAAGTCGATCGTATGGCCGACCTGATCAACAATCTGCTCAACGTCTCCAAGATCGAGCAGGGCAGCATCTCGCTCGACCGGCAGCGCGTGCGACTGCGCGATCTGCTGGAGGACGCGGTTGCCACCGCCGCGCGCAACGCCACCGAGAAGAACATCGAAATCCAGCTGAAGCTGCCGCAGGAATTGAGCCCGGTGCTGCTCGACAAGAACCTGTTCCGCATCGCCATCGGCAACCTGATCGGCAACGCCGTCAAGTACAACCGGCCTGGCGGCAGCGTCACGCTGAGCGCCGATGAGAGCGAGGCCGAGGTGGCGATCCGCGTGCGCGATACCGGAATCGGTATCGAGGGCGAGGACCTGGCCAGGGTATTCGACAAGTTCTACCGCTCTCCCAACGCCAACACCACGGCCAGCGGGCACGGGCTCGGCCTGTACCTGGCCAGGCAGATCGCCGAGTTGCACCAGGGCAGCCTTTCGGTGAGCTCCGAGCTGGGGCAGGGCAGCGAGTTCACCATGCTGTTCAGGAAAAGCCACGCCATGGCCGAGGAGTCGGTCAGGATATGAAGCGCATACTCATCGTCGACGACGAACCGCACGTCATCCGCGTGCTCAAGCTCGCCCTGCGGCCGCGCGGCTACGAGGTCGAAGCCGTTTCCGATCCACGCGAGGCCATGGACAAGCTCAAGGGCTTTGCGCCGGACGTGCTGATCACCGACATCCAGATGCCGGGCCTGTCCGGGCGCGAACTGTGCGAGCGCATACACGCGGAAATGCCACAGCGCAGTTTCCTCATCCTGGTAATGACCGCGATGGCGGCGCGCGAAAACCGCGAGTGGGTGGGCCGCTTGCCCAATACCGAGTTCCTGGAAAAGCCGCTCAGTCCGCGCAGTCTCGCGGCGCGGCTGGACGACTACTTCGCGCCCGCCGCTGCCGCCGCCGGAGCCTGAGCCATGCCGGACCATGCGCTGGGCGAAATCGATTTCGGGCGCCACCACCGGCGCTTTGCGCGCATGCTCGGCGCCGGTCGCAGCCTGGGCGCGTGCGACGCCCAGGGCCGGCTGATCTGGGCCAGCGACGGCACGCCGGATGGCGGCGCCGCGCAAACCGTCGCCAGACTCAACCGGGACGGCTTTGTCTGGGACTGCAATGGCGCCGGCTTCAAGCACCAGGTGCTCGACGATGACCAGGCCATGGTCTGCGTACCCATCACGGCTGCAGGCAGCGCGCCGGGCGCAACGCAGCCGGGAGCCCTGGGCTGGCTGGTGCTCCTCGGTGCGGACGCGGAACCGCAATCTTCCACAGCCGGCCCCGACGGCGCCACCGCGGCGCTGCAGGCACTCGCCGGCGCCGTGCGCGACGAACACGCTTTGCGCGAGGAGATGGACCAGCTCGCCACCGAACTGTCGGAGCGCTACGAGGAATTGCACCTGGTGTACAACATCGACGCCCACATCCGCAACGTGGCCCGGGACTGGGGCGCCTTCCACGGCCTGCTCGAGTTGTGCGCGCGCCACCTCGGTGTCGATATTGCCGCCTTCATCACGCCGAACGAGAAGTTCAGCGTATCGGCCACGAATCTGAGCAAGCCGATATTCAACCTCGACCTGGTGCTGGTGGAGATGCGCGGCGACCTGTTTCGCTTCATTCAGGCAGGCCGGGAAAGCATCGTCATCAACGACGCGACCGACCTGCGCCGCAGCTACATTTTCACCGACATGCCGTACAAGGTGCTGGCGTGCCCGATGTTCGACGGCCGTACGGTGAGCGCCATACTGGTGCTGATCAACCACGACGACAAGCCGGATTTCAGCGCGAGCGACCGCAAACTGGGCGAAGTGACGGCGAACCAATTCAGCAACCTCCTGTACATGTGGCGTTCGATGGAGGAAATGAAGGCCTTCACCGAACAAATGGCCGCGGCGCTGATCGAATCGGTGGAGGCGAAAGACTCTTACACGCGCGGCCACTCCGAGCGCGTGCGCGACATCTCGTATGACATCGGCGCCAGGCTCGGACTGGGGCGGGCCGAACTGGCCAGCCTGGCGTGGAGCGCGCTGCTGCACGACGTGGGCAAGATCGGCATCCCGGACGCCATTTTGTGCAAGCCCGGCGCGCTCACCCGCGACGAATTCACGTTCATCATGGTGCATCCGGAACGCGGCTGCGAGATCCTGCGCCATATCGAGCGGCTCGCCGACATTATCCCCGCGGTGCGCCACCATCACGAGCGCGTCGACGGGACAGGGTATCCGCACGGCCTCGTCGGCAAGGCGATCCCGCTGCAGGCGCGCATCATCGCCGTCGCCGACACCTACGACTCGATTACCAGTTCGCGCGCCTACCGCGCCGGCCGCGGCCACGAGCAAGCGCTCGCGGAAATCCAGCGGGTGAGCGGCACGCAACTCGATGAAGACGTGGTACGCGCGTTCCTGCTGGTGTGCGCGGCCGGGCCTGCGTGGCTGCATCAGCCCGGCGTCGGGCAAGAAGTGCAACATGGCTGAGGGCATCGTCCAGACCCGCGTCGGCGCCATGAGCTACCTGGCGCCTGCCCGGCCGCTCACCGACGACGAGGCAAACGCCGAACTGCAGGCGGCGTTCACTTCCTGCATCGCCGCGCACAACGTGCGCCTGGTGCTCGACCTCGCCGCGGTGCCGCTGGTGAACGGCCGCGCGCTCGAGGTCATGCTCGATGCGCACGCCAGGCTCGGCACGCTCGGCGGCGGCCTCAAGCTGCTCAACCCGAACGGCCTGCTGCGGGACATCTTTCGCGCTACCGGATTCGACGATTCCGTGGACATTGGCGATCCGGTCGCCGGGCCGAAAGCGCCCGCGGAGGCCGCAAACCCGCGCGCCGCCGGCAAGAAACGACTCGGCGACATCCTCATCGCCCGCGGCCTGCTCAAAGCCGAACAACTCACGCAAGCCATCCGCTTGCAGGGCCCGCTCGCGCGCAAACTGGGACGCATCCTGGTCGACAAGGGTTTCGTCCGCGAAGGCGATTTGCTCGAGGCGTTGAGCGAGCAATTCGCCCTGCCCTGTCTGTCCTTGCGCCCGGGCTTGTTCGACCCGGCTGCGGCGGTCCTGCTCGACAAGGAGGTCGCGCGCCGGCTCGAGGTGTTGCCGCTGTTCTGCGTGCACAAGGTGCTGACACTCGCGACGCACGATCCCCAGTCCATTCCCGCCTTCGACGAAGTCGCCGCTCACAGCGGCTGCCGCGTCCGGCTGGTGCTCACACGGCGCGAGGAAATCCTTGCGCACATTGCCGAAGCCTACGACGTTTCGGTCCACGCCGGCGCCTTCATCAGCACGCAGGACAGGGACCTGGAACTGGTCGAATCGCACCTGCCGGACGATTACGCCCAGATCGACGAACTGGCCAGCACCAGCCCGGTGATCAACATGGTCAACGCGGTCATCCAGCGCGCCGTGCGCGACCGCGCCAGCGACATCCACGTGGAAATTTCGCGCTCCCGCGCGCGCGTGCGGTTTCGCATCGACGGCGTGCTCTACGAGGTGATGGCGCCGGCGCAGGAACTGTATCCGGCAATCGTGTCCAGACTGAAAGTCATGGCCAATCTCGACATCGCCGAGCGGCGCATGCCGCAGGATGGCCGCATTCAGGTGGTCACGCAGGGCCGCACCATCGACCTGCGCTTCAGTTCGCTGCCGGGACTGTTCGGGGAGAAGGTCGTTCTGCGCGTGCTCGACAAAAGCCAGTCTGTCCTCGACGTCGAGAAACTCGCGCTGAGCGCGGCGAATCTGGCGCGCTTCAAGCGGCTGCTGGCGCGCTCGCACGGGCTGATCCTGGTCACCGGCCCCACCGGCAGCGGCAAGACCACCACCCTGTACGCCGCGATCAACCATCTGAAGAGCATCGAGAAGAACATCGTCACCATCGAGGACCCGGTCGAGTTCCAGCTCGACATCATCAACCAGAACCAGGTGAACGAGGCGATCGGACTGTCGTTTCCCAAGGTGCTCAAGCATGTCCTGCGGCAGGACCCGGACATCATCATGGTCGGGGAAATACGCGACCGGCAGACGGCCGAGATCGCGGTGCAGGCGGCGCTCACCGGCCACCTGGTGCTGTCGACCCTGCACACCAACGACGCGCTGGGCGCGATATCGCGCATGATCGAGATGGGTGTGGAACCCTACCTGCTGGCCTCGGCGCTGATCGGCGTGATGGCGCAGCGCCTGGTACGCCAGGTGTGCGCGGAGTGCAAGACCAGCTACCTCGCACCGGCGGAAGTGGCGGCGGCCTGCGGCTGGCCGGCGGACGGCTCCTACCGGCTCGCGCGCGGGCGCGGCTGCCCCGCCTGCTACGACTCCGGCTACAAGGGGCGCCTGGCGATCCACGAGCTGGTCGAGATCGACGAGCAGTTGCAGCGGCGCATCGTCGCCAAGGCCAGTATCGAGGAATTGTGCGCCTGCGTGCAGGCCGCCGGCCACCGCGGACTGTACGACGACGGCATGGACAGCGTCCTTGCGGGGAAGACCACGCCCGAGGAAATCGCGCGGGCCATCCACTTGGAGTAGCGCCCGGCACCCAGGCGCAGCACCCATCCACAACGTCCACTCATAGCGCAGGCCCATGGCAATCGATCTTCAGTCTCACGCAGCGCAGGCGCCGCGACCGGCGCCGCTGCAGGCCCGGCGCGCAAGCTTGCGCGCCGGGCAGGGCATCAGCACGCAGGAGCGCATGCTGTTCACCGAGCGCCTGGCTCTGCTGCTGGAGACCGGCATGGCGCTGCATATTGCGCTGGACACCCTGGCCCGGCAGACGCCCAATCCGGAACTGGCGCGCACCATCGCCGCGATCCTGGAGGAGGTGGTCGGCGGCAAGCCGCTCTCGTACGCCCTTTCCCGCCATCCAGAAGTGTTTCCGCACGCCTATGTCAACCTGATCCGCGCGGCCGAGGCCGGCGGCTTCATCGCGCAGGTGCTCGCGCAGATCCTGGAGATGGAAGAAAAGCAGGAAAAACTGCGCGCGACGCTGACCGGCGCGCTGGCGTACCCGGCGTTTCTCGCGCTGTTCTCCACCGCGGTGGTGGTGTTCGTACTGATGGTGGTGTTCCCCAAGTTCGCCGAGCTGTTCGAGTCGATCCGCGATCAGTTGCCGCTGTCGACCCTGGTGTTCATGACGGTCTCCGACACGTTGCGGCATTACTGGCTGCCGCTAGCCGCGGGCGCGGCCGCGCTGGCCGTGCTGCTCGCGCGCTGGCTGCGCGGCGACGCCGGCAAGACGGCGATCGACCGGCAGAAGCTGCAGTTGCCGCTGGTGCGCGACGTGTTCGTGCAGGTCTACATGATCCGCATCATGCGCGTGATGAGCGCCTCCCTCGGCAACGGCGTGAGCGTGCTCGACACCCTGCAGGCGAGCCGCGAGACCATCGACAACCGCTCGTTCCACGACTTCCTGCTGCGGGTCGAAGAACGCGTCACCCAGGGCGGCGGCATTGCCGCCGCATTCCGCGAGGAGCCGTTCATCCCGCTGCTGGTGAAGCAAATGCTCAGCACCGGCGAGGAGACCGGCAACCTGGCCCTGGTCATGGGCCGGGTCGCCGATTTCTACGAACGCGAGCTGGCGCGCAGGATCGCCACGGTCTCGCGGATGATAGAGCCGCTGATGCTGCTCGTCATGGGCGTGGTGGTCGGCCTGATCATGATTTCGCTGATCCTGCCGATTTTCCAGCTTTCCCGCACGGTGCATTAATCCTTAAGTCTGCCCCGGCGCGGCCGATAAGGTCTATCAAGGGCAAAGCGAATTGCTCCAATTTCCGACAATCCTATCCTTTAGGAAACGCCATTATGCGTAACTGCACTTCAAATCTGCGCCAGCGGGGGTTTACGCTGGTCGAGCTGCTGATCGTCGTGATCATCCTGTCGATCCTCGCCGCGATCGTGGTGCCGCAGTTCGCCAGCTCGACCACCGACGCCAAGAACGCCGCGCTGGATGCCAATCTGTCCGCGCTGCGCTCGGCGACCGAACTGTACTACCAGCAGCACGGGCACTACCCCTCCGCCAAGGCCGCCACTGTTGGCCCGATCAACACCAAGGAGGCGTTCGTCGAGCAGTTGACCGAGTACTCGGACGCCAACGGCGCGACCGCGAAAACCGCCACCGCGACTATCAAGTACGGTCCCTATCTGAAAAAGGGCATCCCGAAGGAGCCGGTCAGCGACAAGGATGTCGTGGAAGTCGTCTTCGCGGGCACGCTCGGAATAACCGCGACCGCCCCGAATCCCGGCGGCTGGAAGTTCGACAACAAGACCGGGCAGTTGATCGCCAACACCACGTCGCTGGAGACTCGCTGAGTTTCGGCGTCCCGGGTTGATCCGGTGATCCGGGCCGCGGCTAAACCTCATGGCGCGCGCGCGCGGATACACGCTGGCGGAACTGGTGCTGGTGCTCGCGCTCATCAGCGTGCTGGCACTGGCGGCGATCCCGCTCGCGGCGCCGAGCGCGGACCAGCGGCTTGACGCCACCGCGCAGGAAGTGATCGACGCGCTGCGCTACGCGCGCATCGAGGCGCTGCGCACCGGAACTTTCTACGGAGCCGATTTCAGCGTCGATCCGGCCACAGGCAAGCGCCGTGTGCGCGTGTTCCGCAGCGACAGCGCGACCCCGCCCAATCCCGTATATGACGTCATTCATCCGCTGGACAAGAAGCTCTACGACAAGCAGCTCGCCGGCGGCAGCGCCACCGCCGGCGTCACCATTTCCGCGGCGACGTTTTATTACCAGAGTGGCGCCGCCACGCCGGTCGCGCGCGACTGGGCCGCGTTCGACGCCGGCGGCACGCCCGATTACTACCCCGATGCGGGCAACTACGCCGCCTATTCGTCCCCGCCCTATGTGAGCGCGGTGACGCTGGACTATCAGGGCCGGTCGGTGCAGGTGCTGCTGCACCCGCTGACCGGCCGCGTGACGCGCAAATGAGCGAGCGTGCCATGGCCCCAGCCCGCTCCCCGCGCCGCCGTCAGCGCGGCCTGAGCTATGTCGAGGTGCTGATCGCGGTGGCGATCGTCGCCGTGTGCCTGGCGCCCGCTACGGACGCGCTGCGCGAGGGCCTGCGCGCGGCCGGAGTGCAGCGCTCGCATACGGTGAACCAGCAGAGGCTGAGGGCGCGCATGGAGGAAGTTCTTGCCAACAAGTTCGCCACGCTCGACGCCGCCGCGATGGCCGCCGGCAACAATCCCGCCGCCACTGTCGCCGCCTATACGGACGCCGCCGGCAGCGCCGACCGCCTGCTGGCGACGCTGTACCGCTACGACGGCAGCGCCCCCACCGCCAGCGACACCGGCTTGCTGTGGGTCAAAGTGGCGATTGAGGGTTCGAATCTGTCGCTCGACACGCTCAAGGGCCGGTGATGACATGAAGCCCTGCCCGCACGCACAACGCGGCCTGACGCTGATGGAACTGCTGATTGCGCTGGCGGTCGCGGTGCTGCTCGCCGCCCCGCTCGGCGCGGCGGTCATCAATGCGCTCAAGGTGCAGACCGTCGCCGGCGACACCAACGACATCGCACAGCAGGCGCGTTTCGCGCTGCAGCGCGTGGAGGCGGCGGTACGGCGCACCGCGCCGCACACCCTCGCCGCCAAGGCCGCCGACACCTCGGCCGACTGGCTCGCGCCGGTGACCTACTGCCTGCGCGTCAACGGCAAGGCGGTGATCGAAACCACGCTGGCCGATACCACCTGCGTCAGCAACAGCGCACCCGTGATCGCGGAGGGCGTGAGCGCGTTCAGCGTGCAGTCGTACAGCGCCGGCTCCGGCGCCGGCCAGGTGATCGAACTGCATCTCGTGCTGACCGGCGCAAGCGGCCAGTCCATCGACCTTACTTCGCGCACCCGCCTGGGCGGGGGTACGCTGTGAGCGCCCGGCGCTTGCAGCGCGGCTGCACCGGGCGGCGCGCGCGCGGCTTCATCCTGCTGCCGGTGGTGCTGGCGCTGACGCTGGTCGCGGCGGTCGCGTTCCTGCTCAACCGCTCAGGCGGCATGAACATGGCCATGGCCGCGCGCGGCCTGCGGACGGACGCCGTGCGCTATGTCGCGGAGGCCGGCCTGGCGCAGATCAACGCGCAGGCGCAGGCCCGCAACTGCAGCGGTTACACCGACCTGCCGGCGGCGGCATTCGGCACCGGCAGCTTCAACGCCACGGTGAACCCCAAATCCGGGACCCCCGTGACCCTTGCCTCCACCGCAACGCTCGCGGACGGCACGACCAGCACCCTAACCCGCAGCAACGTTACGGTGCGCCAGATCACGCCCTACGTGGTCACCCTGCAGCCCGGCGCCACAGGAACGGACACTTACATCCGCAGTTCACCCGCAACCACCAACTATGGTGCAGACGCAAGCTTGTTGATCCAGGCCGGAGCCGGCCGGGCGCTGGTGAAATTCGACCTCTCATCCATTCCCACAGGCAGCGACATCCGCTCGGCGCAGTTTTCTCTCTATCACACCAACGGCGGAAATGACCCGGTAAGCGCCTTTCGCCTGACCCGGCCGTGGGCCGAAGGAACGGGTGCGGCGGGGTCGGGCGCGGCCTGGGCCAGCGCCGATGGGGTCCAGACCTGGACGACTGCGGGCGGCGACTACGACCCGGCATCGGGTGTCGCCATCGCGCTTTCGCCCGGTGGCACGTGGAGCACCTGGGACGTGACCGCGCAGACAGCCGCGTGGGTCACGGGAACCCAGCCCAATTACGGCATCGCGCTGGTGGCGGCCAGCGGTGGCAGCAATACATTCGTGAGCAGCGACGATGCCGCCAATCCCACGCTGCGCCCGAGGTTGGCGCTCAACTTCCTGCCGCCCTGCGGCTGGGTACCACCGGCGCCTGGCGTGACCCTCGCGGCGAGTCAGGATACCTGGATCGACGAGTCCGGAAGCGGTACCAGCAACTACGGCGGCGCGGCATCGTTCACGGTCACCAACGCAGCTAAGGCCGGGCGCGCTCTGGTGCGCTTCGACCTGAGCACTGTCGCGCCGGGCACGCTGCTCACCAGCGCGACCTTGCGGCTGTGGGCCGGGTCGTTCAGCAACAAGGCCGATTCGATCCTTACGGTGCACAAGGTGTACGACCCCTGGGTGGAAGGCAGCAGGAACGGAAGCGGCAGCGCCGACGGCGCGACCTGGAAAACGCGCGACGGCAGCAACGCATGGAGCGCGGGCTTCGGCATCTACACGGGCTTCGACGGGGGCGTGCCGAGCTCGGCGAGCGCAATCAGCAGTTCGTTTTCTTCGGGCTGGGTGGAGTGGAACGTGACCGCCCTGGCGCAGCGATGGATCGACGGCGTCAGCCCGAACTACGGCGCAGGCGTGATGATCGACACCGCCTCGGAGATCATATTCAACAGCCGGGAATGGACCGCATACCAGCCGCAACTGGTGCTGACGTTCTAGCCTGGGAGCCAGCGCCCGCCTCAAGGATCGGGTGGCGCTGCCGATATTATCGTACACGCATCATCCCATGCGCCGTGCCGGCGCAACAGAGCAAGCGAACCAGGGGCGGAAATTGAAGCTGAATGAAAGCTTTGCGGACCTGTGGACGTCCACCGGGTTCGTGAGCGAGGACCTGAGTGTGTACGCCGAGCGGCTGATGGCGGCGGAGACGCGCGCGGGCGTGATCAACGTCAGCCTGTTTTCGCTGCTGCTGCTGGGCGGCGCGGCGATCCTGTACGCCGTGCTCGGCATGGGCGCGAACTACGCGTACACCTATGCGGCGCTGGCGGCATTGTCGCTGCACATCCTGCGCTCGGCGAAATCCGTCACCGGGACCCGCGTGCTGTACCTGCTCGGCACGGTGCTGCTGGTGATCATCGGCCTCGGATTGGTGCTGCTCGCGCACCAGTCCGGATCGCTCGGCGGCACCCTGTTCGTCGCGGTCGCGCTGCTGTTCATGGTGGTGCCGATGGTGCCGTGGGGGCTGCGCGACGCGGGCATCGTCACGCTGCTGATCTATGGCATGTTCACCGGCTCGACGCTGGCGGTGTCGGGCCGCTTCATGGGCGAAGCCCTGTGGACGCTGCAGTTCCTGATGGTGAGCGCCGGCGTGGTGTCGCTGCTGCTGGTAATGCGCGCGGTGAGCGTGCGCAAGCACCACATCGCGGCGCGCTTCCAGTTGGAGAGCAATGAGCGCGAGCTGCAACGGCTGTCGGAGGTCGACCCGCTCACCGGCGCGTACAACCGCCGCGCGCTCGAAGCGCAGTTGCCGCAACTGCTGCGCGAGGCGCGCGAACAGGGTGCGGAGGTCTGCTTCGCGGTCCTCGACCTCGACCATTTCAAACGCTTCAACGACGCCTTCGGCCATCAGCGCGGCGATCAATTGCTGTGCCTGCTGAAAGTCAGCGTTGCCGGGGTGCTCGCGCCGGGCGAACTCTTGGTGAGGATGGGCGGCGACGAATTCGCCGTGGCGCTGCGCGAACCGCAGGCGCGCGAGCGGCTGGAACGTGCGACCGACATTTTTCTGAACGCGGCGCAGGGGCTCGCCAGCCGGCGCGAGCATGCGCCCACGCTCAGCATCGGCTACACGCGCGTCGCCCCCGCCCGGGCCATAGACCTGTCGCAGGCTTACGGCGAGGCCGATGCGGCCCTGTACCTGGCCAAGGGCGCGGGACGCGGCCGCATCGAGCAGTACCTCCCCGGCGCGCGCCAGCAACGCCTGCGGCGCCGCGTGCGCCGGACTTGACTCGGGCGCCGCGTGCGCCGGACTTGACTCGGGCGCCGCGTGCGCCGGGTTTGACACGCACGCCGCATCGGGTTCGGGGCCGGGCCGCAGCGACTTCAAGTTGCGCCGCATTGTGCCGATAAGTAGTTGATCCGACGTTCGTAACCCCGAAAGAGGCTTCATGACCGCGTTCCCGCGTTTCGCCCAGTCCCTGCGCAGCCTGGCGCGCGGCCCGGCCGCGGGCCCGATCGGGTTGGACATCGCCATGGAGAAGCTGCACATGATGCAGCTCTTTGCCGAGGGTGACCCGCCGATGATCCTCGCCGCGATTTCGCTGTCCTACGCCGGCGGGCGCGATGCGCTGCTGGCGGACAGAAAAAAACTCAAGGCACTGATCGACCGCGCGCGCTCGGCGCGGCCGTTCCGCGGCAATACCGTGGTATCCAGCCTGCCGCAGGACGACCTCAGGACGATGGCGCTGACCTACCAGCAGGCCGCTGGCCAGAGCGAGGACGAGGCCATTATCGGCGAACTGCGCGATCGCCTGAAGGAGGAAATGGACGATTCGGTCGTCGATTTCATCAAGGTTCGCAGCCACGAAGGCGAGGGGGCGGAAAAAAGCGCCATCGTCGCCATCGCCCGGCGCGATCGGGTGCTCGCCTACCTGGGCACGCTGGCAAGCGCCGGCCTGCAGGTGAAGGCGCTCGATATCGGACCGGCGGCGCTGGCCCGGCTGGTTGCGTCGATGGGCGAGGACGTGTGCTATGCGAACGCGCTGGTGATCAATTTCGGCAAGGAGCGCAGCTACCTGTCGCTGATCTGGGGCCGGCGCCTGATGCTCGATCGCGAAGTCGCGTTCGGAGAAACCCGGCTGGTGACGCGGCTCGCGCAGACCCTGGACATGGCGCCGGCGCTGGCCGCGGACCTGCTGTATCGGCACGGCTTTCACGCCGCCGGCGCGGAAGTCGGGACGGACGAAGCCGAAATCACCCGCACCACCACCGAGGTGCTGCGTCCGGAGTTCTCCGCACTGGCGGGCGAAGTCGCACAAACGCTCATCTATGCCGCGTCCAAGACCCGCGGCCAGTCGGTGGAGCGCATCTACCTGATGGGCGGCATCGCGCGCTATCCGCGCATCGCCAGCCTGATCGAGGCACTGGTTTCGATGCCGGTCGAGGTGCTCAATCCATTCACCGTGTTTACCGCCGGCCCCGACGCCTGCGTGCTCGCGGAGCTCGAACCGGTTGCCGGGATCGGTCTGGCGACGGGTCTGGCGCTGCGCGGAAGTGCGCGCTATGGTTGACCTGGTCCCGGAGGACTACCGGCGGACGCTGCGACTGCGCCGGTGGCTGCGCGCCTTCTGCTGGGCCTGTGCCGGCGTCGCCGTGCTGGCCGGTCTGGGGCGCCTGGGTCTGGCGTATCTGGTCCGGGCTGAACAAGCCGGGTTGGCGGCGGCCCGCCAGCTCCAGGCCGCCAGCGGCGCGCAGCGGGCAAAGCTGGCCGATTTGCAGGCGCGCAGGGACGCGGCCGAGCGACAGATCAAGGCGCTCGAGACCCTGCGCGGCCCCGCAGTCATCGGTGAACTGTTTTTTGCGATCGATGCGGCCGCCACCGGCAAGGTCTGGTTCAACGAACTCAGTTTTGCGCGCGAGGAGGAACTGGCCGAGGCAAAGCCGCAGGCGGGCGCCGCCGAGCGCTCATGGCGCGCCTGGCAGCGGGCGCAGATCCACGGCCAGGCACTCGACCATTCCACGCTGGCCGAATTCATCAACCGGCTTGGCAGCCAGCCGGGCATCGGACAGGTGCGCCTGATCAACACCAGCGCGCGCAGTTACACCGGCATGCAGGTCGTCGATTTCCAACTGGCAGCGCTGCTGGGACCGCGGCCGGAAGCACCGCGATGAAGGACCGGATCATGGTCAGACTCGCCCGGATCGAGCCGCGCGTGCTGCTGCTGCTGCTGGGGAGCCTGCTTGCCATTGTGCTGCTGCAGGGGTGGCTGCTGCAGCGAGCGCCACTGGCGGATTACCGGCGGCTGCAGGGCGAGCGCACCGCGCTGGTCCAGCCCCAGTCCGAGCCGTCCCGCCTGCAGGCCAAAATCGGACTGATCGAAGGCGAACTGGCCGCACTCACGCACCAGCTGGGGGGGGAAAGCGCACACCAGCCGGTGGATCAGATGGTGGTCGGCATCATTGACCGGCTCGACCGCATCGCGGCGCGGCGCGGCGTGCGCCTGGACAGCGTCCGCCCCGGCACGACCCGGCGCGTCCTCATGTTCGACGAGGTTTCGGCCGATATAAAGGTTACCGGTAAGTATCAGGCGCTGTTCGAGTGGCTAAGCGATGCGGAGATGGAGCTGGGACCGCTGGCGGTCACGCAGTTCTCGATGAAACTCACCGATGTCACCGCGGGCACTCTCTCCATGGACCTCAAGCTCGCGGCATACCGGCCTGCCGCGACGGGAGCTGCAAGACAATGACCAAGTGGATCATCCGGCTGGCCGCAACAGCGTCCATGGCGGCGCTCGCAGCAGCGGGCGCGGTCGCGCAAGCGACGGCGCCGCGCAAGCTCGCGCATGACCCGTTCGACCGCGGGGTGGTGCAGCAGTTGATGCGCCAGGCCGAATTGAAGTCCGCGGCTGCAGCGTCTTCTTCGGACGGGACCGGAGCAGCGGCGCCGGCGGCAGCGCAAGGCCCTGTCCTGGCGGCGGAACTGCGCGCGGTGATGGCCGGCGGCGCGCGCCCGCTGGTCAACCTGGGCGGAACGATACTGGGCATCGGCGACAGCGTCGACGGCTTTCGTCTGGTCGAGGTGCGCGAGCGCAGCGCGGTATTCGCCCGCGACGGCAATCGCGTCGAGCTGGCCTTGGGCCACAAGCGGCAGCCGTGATGCGCGCCCTCGCCGCAACGCTGTGCCTCGTCCTGCTGTGCCTGCGCGCGGGGTCCAGCGCGGGCGCCGACCCCGCCGGCGCCAACCCCACGGCCGTCAACCCCGCGGCCGTCAACCCCGCGGCCGTCAACCCCGCGGCCGTCAACCTATTGCCCGCCGCAACGACGGCCGCGGTGGCGGCCCCGGCGCCGCTCGCATACGCGGCGCCGTCGCAACAGCTGCGGCGCCCGAACCTGATCTCGGTCTCGTTTCGCGACTCGTCGATTCAGGAAGTGTTCCAGATGCTGGCGCAAGGCGAGCGCGTCAACATCCTGCTGCGCAAGGGCATCACCGGCAACGTATCGGTGAGCCTGTACGATGTCACCGTGCCCGAGGCGATCCAGTCGATCGCCGACGCGGGAGGCTACGCGGTGGAGCAACCGCGCCCGGGCGAATACCTGATCATGGAGCGCAAGGACGCGGCGCTGGACAGCGCGCGCGGCGAAACCCGCGTGCGCAGCTACAAGGTGCAGTACTCCAATACCAAGTCCGTTGCCGAGATTCTGACCAAGCATCTGTCGCGCTACGGCAAGATCACCCCGCTGCTGGAGCGCAACCTGCTGGTGGTCGAGGATCTGCCCGACTTCCATGATCGCATCGATAAAATCCTGCGCGAGATCGACGTCGAGCCGCTGCAGATCATGATCGAGGCGAAGATCCTCGAGATTACGCTGGACAGCGGCGAGTCCTTCGGCATCGACTGGAACCAGGTCGTCGGCGCGGGCAGATCCGGACTGCTCGGCACGCAGGGGCTGGCCACGCGCGGAGTGCCCGGCTTCTTTTTCAGCATGGTAAACGAGAACCTCAACGTGTATCTCAACGCCCTTTCCGCCCGGGGCCGCGTGCACACCCTGTCGACCCCGAAGCTGCTGGCTCTGGAAAACCAGGAGGCTACCGTCAAGATCGGCGACAGCCTCGGCTACAAGGTGACCACCACGATAAACATGGTCACCACCGAAAGCGTGCAGTACCTCGAAACCGGGGTGATCCTCAAGGTGGTGCCGTCGGTCGACCAGCGCGGCCTGATCCTGATGAAGATCCATCCCGAGGTCAGCTCGGGCTCGCTTGCCGACGGCATCCCGTCCAAGAAAAGCACGGAGGTGACCACCCAACTGCTGGCCGAAGATGGCCAATCGATCCTGATCGGGGGCCTGATCAAGAACAGCGCGACCCGGCGCCGCAACGGCGTGCCCGGTCTGGGCGACGTGCCGGTGGTCGGCTGGTTGTTCTCCAACAATGAAGAGAGCGTGCGCAGCAGCGAGACGGTGGTGCTGATCACGCCACGCGTTATGCGCCGGGCGGGCATGGACACGCCTGCCGCGGCTGCGGTGCCGGAAAGGGTGCGGCGCATGGAGCAGCAGGTGTTCCGCAAACAGACGCAGGAACTCGAGCAAAAAACCGATGCGCCCGTCGTGGACTACGCGTGGTAGCGGCGCGGGAGCGCGTGCGCCGGCCTTCACGGTCCCATAGCGACTGATCAGGATGCTACGTCAATGCCAGACGACTTCACCATCACCATGGACCAACTTCGGGTTGGGCTGTATGTCAATCTCGATCTCAAATGGTTCGAGCATCCTTTTGCGTTCAGCAAATTCAGGATAAAGACCGACGAGCAGATCCAGACCATCCGCGGCCTGGGCCTGAAGACGGTACGCTACGACCCGGCCCTCAGCGATGCGACGCTCCCGCCGCAAGCTTCGCCGCGGGAATCGCCGCTGCCGCCGCCGCAGGCGGCGCAGCCGCTGGCGCAAGCAATGCCCGATACATCGCCGGCACTGGCGGCCAAGCGCGCCATGATCGAGCGCATCAGGCAGAACCGGGAGGCAGGGCTGCGCATCGAAAAAGCCTTCGCCAGCACGGCCAACACGATACGCGAGATCGAGAAGAACCTCGCGACCCGGCCCACGGAAAGCGTGGGCCAAGCGACGCACCTGATCGGGCAAATCGTCGAGTCCATACTCTCGGTGCCGGAACTTGCGGTTCACGTCATGGGCGACAAGAGCGGCGGCGAGGAACTGTATTTCCACTCGCTCAACGTCACCATGCTGTCCCTGATCATGGCGCATGACCTCAAGCTGCCGCAGGACGTGATCAGCGCACTGGGAGTGGGCGCGCTGTTCCATGACATCGGCCGCAGGGAAATCCCCAAACAGATACTCATGAAAAAGGATCCGCTCACCAAGGCCGAGCGCAACTTCTACGAGTTGCATTGCCAATACGGCGTCAAGCTCGGCGAGCAACTGCTGCTTGCGCCGGCCTCCCTCGCCATCATCGGCGAGCACCACGAGTATTTCGATGGCTCCGGCTATCCGAACAAACGCGTGGGCGAGTCGATCGGATTGCCTTCACGCATCGTAGTCATCGCCAACCACTACGATGAACTGTGCAATCCGGTGAATGCCGCCGATGCGCTGACACCCCACGAGGCGCTGTCGACGATGTTCACCAAGCAGCGCAGCAAGTTCGATTTGAGGCTGCTGCAAGTCTTTGTCCGCGGTCTCGGGGTTTATCCGCCAGGCACGATCGTGCAGCTTTCCAACGGCATGATCGGCATGGTCGCCACCATCAATACCGCCAGGCCGATGAAGCCCATGCTGGTGGTGTACGACGCGGACGTCCCCAAGGAGGACGCGATCATCGTGGACATGGAGCACGAAGCGGAGGTAAACATCGCGAAGGCGATCAGGCCGGCGCAATTGCCGCGGGAAATCTACAACTACCTCAATCCGCGCAAGCACGTCAGCTACTACTTTGATCCGGGCAGCCCCGCGGCCGAAGCGCGCCCAAAATGAAGAACCTTGAACGCCTGCTGCTCGATCATAGCCAGAACATGATGATGCTGGTCGATCCGTCCACCCTGCGCATCGAGCTCGCCAATCGGGTCGTGGAGCAGACGCTGGGATATGCCGAAGGGACATTGACGTCGAGGACAATCACGGATATCGAAAGCTCATTGCAGGACGTTTTTTACTGGGAAGACGTGCGCAACGGGCAATATCTGGAAATCGAAGCCCAGGAAGGGCTGTATCTGCGCGCCGATGGCGCCTTGCTGACGGTCATGAAATCCGTCCGCGTCGTTCACCATGAGCGCAGGCCCCTGCTGCTGGTGCAGGCCCGGGATATCCAGCACGAGCGCCGCATCGCCGACGATCTGGAACAGACCATGTCGCAGCTGAGGGCAACGCTGGAATCGACCGGAAACGGGATTCTGGTGATGGACTGGCTTGGCAGGATCGCCAACATGAACCGCCTGTTCAGCAGAATGTGGAGCATTCCCGAGGAATTGCTGGCGAGCCAGAATGATGCCGCCGTGGTCGATTTCGTCGCCGCGCATGTTGTCGACACGGAGGCCTTCCGCAAGCGCTTGCAGGAGATCGTCGACAAGCACGAAACCGAGGACATCCTCCGGCTCAAGGATGGGCGTGTTTTCGAGTGCAAATCGCGGCCGCAATACCTGGGCGAGCGCATCATCGGCCGGGTTTTCGGATTCAACGACATCACGGACCGAATCCGCATCGAACAGGAGTTGACAGCGGCGTGTGAAAAGGCGGAATTCGCGAACCGCGCCAAGACCGATTTTCTGGCCATGATGTCCCATGAAATCCGCACGCCGCTGAACGGGGTCGTGGGCATGACGTCCCTGATGCTCGACACCGCCCTCGATCCGGAACAGCGGCGCTATGTGGAGACGATCCGGTTCAGTTCGGATGCCTTGTTGACGATTATCAACGACACTCTCGATTTTTCGAAGATCGAAGCCGGCATGCTGGTTCTGGAGTCGATCGACTTCGACCTGTTGGCGCTGCTCGAGGATGTGTCCGATCTGTACGGATTGCGGGCGGCCGAGAACGATGTCGAGTACACCTGGCATATCGATCCCGACGTACCGGTGCTGTTGCGCGGCGATCCCGGACGCGTCCGGCAGATACTTGCGAACCTGTTAGGCAATTCGATCAAGTTCACCGATGCCGGCACCATCGAGCTGCTGGTGCACAAGCAGCTCGATCGGGACGACCGTGTGGTGTTGCGGATTGAGATCCGGGATAGCGGCATCGGCATCCCGCGCGACCGCCTGGAGAGCATTTTCGCGCCGTTCGAACAAGCCGATTCATCGACCACGCGCAAGTATGGGGGAACCGGGCTCGGTCTGGCGATCGTCAAACAGCTCGTCGACATGATGGACGGCGGAATCGGCGTCACCAGCAAGGAGGCTCAAGGCAGCACCTTCAGTCTGACCATCGCGCTGGAACAGCAGGCTGCCGCAGGCAGCGTGGCGGCTGCACCGGGCATGGAACATCTGCGCAAACTCCAGGGCACGCGGATTCTGCTGGTCGATGACAATGAAATCACCCGCAGGAGCGTCACCTCGATTCTGCAGGACTGGGGATTGGACGCGCATGCGGCGGCCGGTGCCGAAGCCGCGCTGGCCCGGATCGACGAGGAACGCGACAAAGGCGCGCCGTTTCGATGCGTGCTGATCGACATGATCATGCCGGGGACGGGCGGCGAGGATCTGGCCAAATGGGTGCGCGCGGATCCGGCTAATGCGGGCACGTCCCTGATCCTGTGCACGCCGGCCGCATTCCGCGGCGATGCGGACAACCTGAAACGGGCGGGGTTTGCCGCTTACCTGCGCAAGCCGATGCGGCGCTCGCTCCTGCTGGAATGCCTGGTCCAGGTGCTTGGCGGGGGTGACAAGGAAGCGGGCGCGCCGGTCTGCGTGTCCTCCGGTCCAGTGCCCGCCGGCCGCGTGCCGTCCAGCCCCGGGCGGAGTGCTGCGCGCCTGCTGATCGTCGAAGACAACGCGGTCAACATGCTTGTTCTGCGGGGAGTGCTGGCGAAACTGGGCTACGACCGGATAGACAGCGCTCGCGATGGCCTGGAGGCTGTCGACGCCGCGAACAAGGGCAACTATGACCTGGTGCTGATGGATTGCCAGATGCCGGAAATGGACGGCTACGAGGCGACGCGCCGCCTGCGCGCTTTGGGCGTGAAGACACCGATCATCGCGATGACGGCGCATGCCATGAACGGCGACCGGGAGAAATGCCTGGCTGCCGGCATGGATGACTATCTGACCAAACCCATTTTGGTCGACAAGGCGGCCAGGACACTCGAACTATGGCTGGGCGCGCCGACAGGCGCGGGCGCCGGGAAATCGGCGCGCGCCGACCGGGGTGTAGCGGCCGGGAAACAGCCAGAGGCGTTCAGGTACGACGCATTCCTCGATCTCATGGGGGGAGATGCAGGCATGGCCGGAACCATTCTGCGCATGTTTCTCGACAATGCGCCCAACGACATGCAAAAGCTGAGGAACGCGGTCGCAGGCGGCGATTGCGTGCAGGTGTCCAGCGCCGCGCACTATATCAAGGGTGCTGCTGCGAACGTGTACGCATGCGCCATTCAGGCGGCCGCGCTGGACATCGAGCAGGCAGGGGTCAGCGGGGATCTCGATCGTGCCGGAGCGCTGATCTCCACGATGGAATCAGCCTGGCAGGTTTTCATGACGCACCCGGAAATCATCGCGCTCGACCGGGCGGCGGCGTAGCAGATCAGGCGGGCGGCGGCTGCGCCGCATGCTCAGGTCGCATCGCGATCAGGACCCGAATGAGCGTGCGTCCGCGCGCGTTGCCTGCATCGCGCGCGCCGAATCAGCGCCAGCGTTCGCGCACAGTCCGCTAGAATGCCAGGCTCGTCCAAGGGGAAAACAACGAGCGCAGGACTCAAACAATCGATATCTGCCACCCAGCCGGCCTTGCGCGCCCGGCCGGAATCCGGAAACTGACCAAGACCAAGGAGCAAACATGGCGGCACCGATCGACTTCTATTTCGACTTTTCCTCGCCCTACGGCTATTTCGCCAGCACCAGGATAGACGCCCTCGGAGCCAGGTACGGCCGCGCGGTCGTGTGGCGAGCGTTCCTGCTCGGCGCCGCGATGAAAATCACCGGCGGCGCGCCGCTGCCCAGCGTGCCGCTGAAGGGCGACTATGCCAGACGCGACTTCGCCCGCAGCGCCAAGTACTACGGCGTGGAGTTCAGGCTGCCTTCCGCCTTCCCGATAGCCTCGCAGGCGCCGGCGCGCGCCTTCTACTGGGTCAACCGGAAAGACCCGAAACAGGCGAAGGCCCTCGCCGCAGCCCTGTATCGCGCTTATTTCGTCGAGGACGTCAACATCTCCAACCCCGAGGACACCATCGCCGTATGCGCCAAGCTCGGGCACAAGCCGGAGGAGGTCCGCGCCGCGATCAACGATGCGGCGATCAAGGAGCTGGTGAAAGCCGAGGTGGACAAGGCGATCGCCCGCGGCGCGTTCGGCTCGCCCTATATCGTCGTCGACGACGAGGCCTTCTGGGGTGCCGACCGGCTGGAGCAGGTCGAGAAGTGGCTCGCCAGCGGCGGCTGGAAGTATTGAACCAACAGCGGATGGATCGATGAATACCGAGAAGATCAAGGTACGAACCGAAAACGGGCAAACCATGGAGGTCGTGGTCCTGAGCAAGCGCGCCAGCGGCATTGAAATCGTGCTCGGCGAGGGTATCCACAACGTCAAGTGCACGCTGACGCCGACGCGAAACGGCCTGTCCTACGCCGGCAGCGTGATGGGGCGGGAGCTCGTGTACGAGCGCAGTCGCGAGCGGGTGCAGGCGGATATCGACCTGCTCAACCCCGCTTTGCGCAAATCCAGGCCGCGTTGAACGCAATTGCCGGAGAAGGGCAACAATAGCGCCTGACGCTGCGCCATCGATTGCGGGAGACCTGCATGCAAGCAGTCATGTATGACCATTTTGGCGACGACTCGGTGTTGTCGCTGCGCGAAACTGCGGTGCCACAGGCGGCGCGCGGCGAGGTGCAGGTGCGCGTGCGCGTGGCCAGTCTGAACCCGGTCGACTTCAAACTGCGCAGCGGCATTTTGCGCATGGTCAACCGGCCCAAGCGCCCGGCGATCACGGGCAAGGATTTTGCTGGCGAAATCAGCGCGCTCGGCGCCGATGTGCAGGGCTACAAAGTGGGCCAGCGGGTGTTCGGTTCGGTCGATCCCATGGGCGGGCAGGGCTCCTGTGCAGAGTATGTCGCCGTTTCGACCGACCTGATCGCGCTCACCCCGGAAGCCGTGAGCGACGCAGTCGCCGCGAGCTTGCCGGTCGCCTCCGGCACCGCCCTGCAGTCGCTCACCGACATTGCCCGGCTTCAAGCCGGCCAGGCTATCCTGATCAGCGGCGCCTCCGGCGCCGTGGGCGCGAGCGCGGTGCAACTCGCCCGTTCGATCGGCGCCCGCATCACCGGCGTGTGCGCCACGGCCAACATCGATTACGTCCGCTCCCTGGGCGCCGAACGCGTCATCGACTACAAGACCGAAGACTGGCTGCGACCCGGCCAGCGCTTCGACGTGATCTTCGACGCCGCCGCAGCCGCTTCGTTCGCGCAGGCGCGGCCGCTTCTGACACAGAGCGGCATATATATCAACACCATGCCCCGGCTGGCGCTGTACTGGGCGGCGCTGGTCGCACGGGCAACATCGCGTCAGCGCTGCGTGCCCTTCCTGCTCAAGACCGATGCCGCATTGCTCGCGCGGCTGGCCCAGCTCGCCGCCGAGCGCGTCATCGTGCCGCACATTCAGGAGATCGTTGATCTGACCCAGGTCGCCGCGGCACAGCGCCGCATGCGACAGGGAAAGGTACACGGCAAGGTGTGCGTACACGTGGGCGCTTGAGGCGCCGGCCGGATTCTACAACTTACGGCTGTTTCAGCCGCTGTGCGAACTCTCCGGCGAAGCGCTCCACCGCGTCCCAATCGGTGTACTCGTAGTCCCGCGACGTGTCGGTTTCGCCGCCGCCCAGGCCGACGAACACGATCATCACCCTGCGCTTGATCGGGCCGTACACGCTGTACTTGACCGCTCCGGCGAAGCTCGCCGTCATCTGCGGCTGCCAGCCGGTCTTGCGCAGGAACTTGTCCATATAACGCTGCGCCGCCGCGGGTTTCGGGCGCGGCCCGCCGGCGCTGAGGCTTACCGAGAAAAACCCGCTGGGCCGCCCGGCAAGCGCGCTGCGATACCGCCGTACCAGCGTGCGCAGGAAAGCGGGATGGTGGCCGTAATGAATCGAGGCGCCGATCATCACACCGTCGTAGGCCGCCGGATCCAGCCGCGCCGGATCGGTGTCGGCAGGCAACATGTCGACGCTGTGCCCTTTTTCGCGCAGCGTGTGCGCCATGCGCTCGGCGATGAGCCCGGTCTGGCCTTCGGTGGTGGCGTAGAGCAGCAGGATGCGGGACATGGGGATATCGGCTACTGCGGTGCAAGGTGTTTCGGTTGCAATTTGGCTTCTCTTTACGCAGCCGAAATCATGCGCGAGCGGGGCACCGAAGTCAATTGCAAATCGGTCTCAACGTCCGCAATGGTAATCCGCTCCGGTATCGACTTGGCGCTTGCCTGGCATATGAAGCTGTGGCAAGCTGAATCCATAAGAATAAAGATTGCTGGTGGCATCCGGTTGGCAGCAATTAATCATGGAGGGGACTGAATGACGCATACGACTGAAGCGCGCCACCGCGGCACTTTGATCGCTGCGCCGGCGAATGCCGGCAGGATCATGCTCATCAATCCGGATCGCGTGGTCTACGCGGGACTCCTCGGGGTAACGTCGACCCGGAAACTCGGCGCGCTCACGGTCTACGCGAGTCATGGCAATCCGTTTCGAATTTCGGTAGAAGGAGGTGCCTGGCGTAGCAACGAGCTGGCAGTCGTCCCGCCCTACACGCCACATCGAATTGTGACCGAAGACCGGGTGATCGGCGTGCTGATGATGGAACCGGAGAGTATTGATGCCGGGTCCTTGCCACGATTTCTTCAGCCGGCGCCGACGCAGGAAGATCGGACCGGCGTCCTGGAACGCATGCGGGAGTCGTTTTTCCGTCTGATGCACGGCGATATTCGCGCCAGCAAGGCAACGGCGGACATCGATCATCTGTTTTTCGGTCGGGCGCTCGAGCGACGCAATCTGGACCAGCGCATTGCCGCGGTGGTCGACAAAGTCAGGAACGCGCCCTGCGACCAATTTCCGGCCGAAGCATGTTCGCAACTGGCGGGGCTTTCGTTTTCCCGGTTCCTGCATCTGTTCAAGTCGGAGGTCGGCATAACGTTTCGATGTTTTCGCGCGTGGAAACGCGCGCGCAGCTTCCTTGCCTATGTCAAGTTGCCGAATCTCACCGACGTCGCGCTGAAAATCGGTTACCCCGATTCGACGCACTTCAGCCACTCGATTCGCAACGTGTACGGCCTGACGCCGAAGGACATCTGCGCCGGCTCCCGCAGGCTGGCCATCGTTTCGCACGCGCGCGGGCACTAGCGTCCCGTGCATGCGCGCGGCAGGCACGAAAATCCCAAGGTCCGGTCCAACGAATCGCCGGCGCGAACGCTCAGCCAATTGACGCAAGACTTGAGATACAAAGCTTGCTAGTTTTCATTTGCGGGGCGACAAGATTGTACGGAACGGGATTGCCGGCGCACCGGCGCGGCTTGCTTCGACTCCACCGGCATCCGCCTCGTCCGCATATGAGGATATAGATGATCTACACCGAACAGCACCTGGAACTGCAACGCACCGTCAAGAAATTCATCGACACCGAGATCAACCCGCACATCGACGAATGGGAACGCGACGGCATCTTTCCGGCACACGAGGTGTTCCGCAAGATGGGCAAACTGGGCCTGCTGGGCATCAACAAATCCGAGGCCTTTGGCGGCCTCGGCCTGGACTATAGCTATCAGCTTGCCTTTTGCGAGGCCATGGGCGAGGCCGACAGCGGCTCTTTGCCGATGGCAGTCGGCGTTCAGGTCGACATGGCGACGCCGGCGTTGGCGCGCTTCGGCTCCGACGAATTGCGTCGCGAATTCCTCGTCCCGAGTATTCAAGGCGAATATGTGGCCTGCATCGGCGTGTCCGAACCGGGCGCGGGGTCTGACGTGGCGAACATCAAAATTCGCGCAAGGCGGGACGGCGGAGACTACGTCATCAACGGCAACAAGATGTGGATTACCAATGGCACCCAGGCCGACTGGATGTGCATGCTCGCAAATACCGGCGAGGGAGATATCCACACCTCGAAATCGCTGATCTGCGTGCCGCTCAAGACCAAAGGCGTGAGCGTCGAGCGCAAGCTCGACAAGCTCGGCATGCGCGCCTCCGACACTGCACTGCTCCATTTTGACGACGTGCGCGTGCCTCAAAGGTACCGCATCGGCGAAGAGGGGCGTGGTTTCGTGTACCAGATGGTGCAGTTTCAGGAAGAGCGGCTTTGGGGGGTCGCCTCCACCCTGCGCTGGATGGAAAAGGCGATCAACCAGACCATCGACTACACACGCCAGCGAACGGTCTTCGGCAAGCCGGTCCTCGAAAACCAGGTCGTTCATTTCAAGCTGGCCGAGCTCAACACAAAAGTGGAACTGTTGCGCTCGTTGATTTACCGCGCCGCCGAACTGATGATACGGGATGAAGACGTGACGCTACTCGCCTCGATGGCCAAGCTTACCGGTGGACGCCTGGCGCGCGAGCTGGCCGACAGCTGCCTGCAATATTTCGGCGGCATGGGATTCATGAACGAGACGCCGATCTCGCGCTTCTTCCGCGACTCCCGGCTGATCTCGATCGGCGGCGGCGCCGACGAAATCATGCTTGGCATTATCGCCAAGCACATGGGCATTTTTCCCGGCAAGCGGCGCAAGGACTGAACGCTCGCGCGCGCGCCGCCAGGCACTTGAAGCTGCCGCGTTGTCCCCCGCAGGCGCTCACGCCAGCCAGCGCTTGCGCCGGCGGTAGTGCTTGACTTCGTGATAATCGACCTGCCCGTGGCCGCCAAGATAGAACTCCTGGATATCGGGATTCTCCTTCAGCGATGCCGCTTTGCCGTTCATGACCACACGGCCGTTCTCGATGAGATAGGCTTCATCGACGATGTCGAGCGCAGCGGTGGCGTTCTGCTCGACCAGGAGGACGGCAAGCTTTTCTTCCCGGTTCAGGCGCTGGATGATGGCGAATATCTCATCGACCAGGAACGGCGCCAGGCCGAGGCTTGGTTCATCGAGCATCAGCAGCCTGGGACGGGTTATCAGGGCACGGCCGATCGCCAGCATCTGCTGCTCCCCGCCTGAAAGATAGCCCGCCTGGGCGCCGCGCCGGATCTTCAGCCCGGGGAAATAGGCGTACACGGTGTCCTTCAGATCGCTCACCAGCTTGCGGTCGCTATGCATCGAACTGGCGGCGATCAGGTTTTCATCGACCGTCAGATGATCGAACACGCGCCGCCCCTCCAGTACGTGGGCAATGCCAAGACGCACGCGGCTGGGCGGCGGCAGCGCGGCCAGGTCGACGCCGTTGTAGCGCACCTCGCCGCGCGTCACCTGGCCGCGTTCGGGGCCGAGCAGCCCGCTGATCGATTTCAGCGTAGTGCTCTTGCCCGCCCCGTTGGAACCGAGGAGGGCGACCATGCCGCCCTCGGGCACCTCGATCGACACCCCTTTGATTGCCAGGAACACGTGGTCGTAGACGACCTCGATGTTGCTGAGCACGAGCATATTACTTGCTCGGTTTCTTGAATTGCTCTGCGCTGGCGCGCACCTCGCGCCACACCAAGTCGTTGAAGGGCGCCATCCAGTCGCTCTTCGGCACCCACTTCTTGCCGTCGTACTGTGCAACGCGCGCCTTGCTGCCGCCGGAGTGGTCTGCCGCAGTGACCGTGATCGGCGGCATCAGTCCCTCGGCGTTGAAGTTCGTGATGCGCTCGAGGCCGCGTTTGACCTTTTCCGGAGTCAGCGGTACGCCTTCGTTGGCGATGGCGAGCCGGATCCCTTCGACCAATACGGCCATGGTGGCGGCACCGATGCAGTAGTTGGTGTGCCCCACTTTCTCCGCCGGCCCGGCGCTCTTGCCCTTGTCGACGACCTCTTTGATCATGGCCTTGACCGCCGGAATGTCCCGGCCAACGCCCACGCCCTCGACACGCATGACACCCGTCGATTCCTTCTCGCCGACCACGGACGTCTCGGTCTCGGCCAGCCACACATTCGAGACCACGCGATCAAGCTTGATGCCGTTGCGGAGGGCCTCTTTGATCGAGACGGGCTGCGCCGAACCCGCGCCCCAGATCAACACCCAGTCGGGGCGGAAGCGTCGCACCTGCGTCCACTGGCCGCTCTGCTCGTTGCCCGGCAATGGATAGTAGAAGGTCTGGTATTCAAAGCCCAGCGTCTTGGCGAGACTCTCGAGCACCGGCTGGGGCTCCTTGCCGAAAGGCGAGTCGTAGCCGACAAAAGCGATTTTCTTGCCCTTGAGGTTGCCTTTCTCCTGATCCAGGATGTACTGGATCAGGACCGTCGCCTGCCCCCAGTAGTTGGGGCTCATCGGGAACAGATAGGGAAAGGTCGCCCCGTCAGCCGCATCGGAACGGCCGTGGAACATGGTGATGACCGGGATATGGTCCTCCGTCGCGCGCGGCCCCACGGCGCGGGCCACCGGCGTGCTGATGAAGTCCACCGCGACCGCCCCTTCGCTCTTGAAGCGCTCGTAGGCTTCCAGCCCGCGCTGCGGCTGGTTGCCATGGTCGACGACGATGGGCTCGAGCGTATAGCCTTTGAGGTCACCGCGCGCATTGATCATCGCGAGATAGTCGCGCTGGCCTTGCGAGTAGGTCGGAGTTGCGGCGGAGTAGGCCGAGGAAAAATCGCCGCTCAGGCCGATTTTGATGATTTTCTGCTGGGCCAATGCGCCCGTAGCCGACAACATGGCGGTGAACATCACGCCAGCCAGTACCGGTAATCGTTTCATTGCACTTCCTCCTATACGTTCGTTAGTGTCTGCCGCGACTTGACGGTCAGACGGTGAAACAACAACTTAGAGGCCATTTCAGAATTACCGAAATGGCCCCTGACTTAGGGAAGCATGAGGGGAGGTGTCCCCTCATTTCGCAATACGCTCTTACTCGCTCGACGTCCTGAACCAGTAACCTTTGCATTTTCGCTTCGATCCCTGTTGCTAGTGCCTGGCGTGGCGGAATGGCCACACGGTGAGGTAGTTGCGCAGGTTATCGTAGATCTTGGCCAAGCCCAGCGGATCGAACAGCAGGAACCCCGAGATCAAGGCGCCGTACAGCAACAGCGGCAGATACGTCATCATTTCCTGGGTGAGCGTCAGGTTGAACAGCTGCATCAGCGCCGCGATCGAATTGTTCAGGACGATGGGCGCGAGCAACACCAGCGCCGCTCCCAAAAAGCTTCCCACCACGCTGCCGAGGCCGCCGACGATGACCATGGCCACCGCCTGGATGGAGACATCCAGATGGAACATTTCCGGGGCCAGAGCCCGGTAGTAACAATAGCCCAGCACCGCGCCGGTGATGCCGCCGATGAAGGAGCTGCACCAGAAGGCGCGCAGCTTGTAACCGAAGGCGTCGACGCCGATGATGGCGGCCGCGAAATCCTTCTCGCGCACGGCGACGAGGGCGCGGCCGAAGCTGGTACGGCTGACGTTCAGAATGAAAATCGTCACGACGATGCAGACCGCGAGCGCGACATAGTAGCGCCCGCCGTTCGAAACCACCGGCATGCCCAGGATGCGCACCGCCGGTGCCTGCAAGGTGGCCTGGCTGCCGCCGCTGATACCGGGAAAATGGTTGATTACCCAGTCCACCATGTATTGCATGGCCAGGGTGCTGATCGCCAGGTACAGGCCTTTGACCCGCAACGCGGCGAAACCAAATACGATGCCGCAACTGGCGGCGATGAAACCACCGCCCAGGACGGCCAGCTCGAACGGAACGCCGAAGCGGCCAAGATGGACTGCCCCATAACCGCCGAGGGCCATGACCGCGGCGTAGCCGAGGTGAATCTGGCCGGCCCATCCCATCAGCAGGTTCAGGCCGAGGGCGGCAGTGCTCCAGATGACCCAGGGAAGCAGATACCCCAGCATGTAGCGGTCCGGAAGAACGAAGGGAGCCGCCAGCGCGAAAAGCAGCACGACTCCGAGGAGATACCGGTCGAATGGAATCGGCCACAATGCGCGCGCGGCGGGATAGCTGGTGTGACGAATACCTGCAAGTCGAAAAAACATGGATCAGATCCTCTCGATGTCCGCGCGCCCGAAAAACCCATAAGGGCGCACCAGCATGGTCATCAGGATGACCAGTGAGCCCAGCACATCACGGCTGCCGCCGCCGATAAAACCATCCAAATAGGCCGGGATCACGCTCTCCAGCACGCCGAGCACGATGCCCGCAACAAGCACGCCGATGATGCTGTCGAAACCGCCGAGGATGGCCACCGCCACCGCCTTCAGCAACACGAGCGACAGGTTCCAGTCAACGCCCTGCACCGATCCCCACACCAGTCCTGCCCCCGCGGCGGCGATGCCGGCCAGACCCCAGGCCACGCCTACCGCGCGCTCCACCGAAATGCCCACCGACCAGGCCGCCGCCTGATCGTCGGAGACGGCCCGCAGTATGATCCCCTGGCGCGAGGTGAAGAAAAACAGCGACAGAACGATGAGGAGCAAGGAAATGACGCCGCCAAGCAAATAGGCTTTGTTGAGCAGGATGTCGCCGATCACAACGGGCGCGTTGGTCAAGCCGAGGTCGAGCCGCCGCATGGCACTGCCGAAAACGATGGGCGCCGCGCCGCGCATCATGATTTCCAGGCCGAAAGTCAGCATCAGCACCATGATCACCGGCTGCCCCACCATGCGGCGCAACGCCGCCCGCTCGACCAGCCTGCCCACCAGGAACATCGCCACCATGGCGATCAACGCCGCCAGCCAGATCGGTGCGTTGAGCAAGGCGGAAAACCACCACACGAAATAGCCGCCGAGCATGGTCAGCCCGCCCTGCGCCATATTGGCGACTCCGGAGGCCTTGTAGATAAGGACGATACCGAGCGCCACCAGGCCGTACATCATGCCCACGAGGGCGCCGTTGATCACCAATTCGGCAAGGAACATGAAGTCCATGGCTGCTCTACTCCATCGTCATCAGCGTGAGGTCGCGGCGCAGATGCCCCACCGCACCGGTTTCGTAGGTGATGCGCACCTCAAAGTCGATCTTGTCGCGTCCGTCGTAGAGGGCGTCGATCACCCCGGCATAGCGCTCGTCGATCACATTGCGGCGCAGCTTGCGCGTGCGCGTCACCTCGCCGTCGTCGGGATCGAACTCCTTGTGCAGGTTTACGAAGCGCTTGATGCGCAGGGCGGGCAACTGCAATTCGTTGACGTGGCGCACAACGCCGGCGATGAGATCGCGAATCTCCGGTTTTTGCGACAAGTCCGCATAGGAGGTGTAGGAAACTTCGTGGTTCTGCGCCCAGTGGCCGACCGCCTCCATGTCGATGCAAATGATTGCGGCAATGAAATTCCGGCCCGCCCCGATCACTGCGGCGTCGCGAACGTACTGGCTGAACTTCAGGCGATTCTCGATGAAGCCGGGAATGAAGCGTTCCCCGGCGCTGGTGCGGACCACCTCGGCAACGCGCCCCAGCACCACCAGTTGGCCATCGGGCTCGAGATAACCGGCATCGCCGGTGCACAACCAACCGTCGACCAGGGCCCTGGCGCTGGCTTCGGGGTCGTTGTAATAGCCATCGAAGACGCTCTCGCTGCGCACGAGGATCTCGCCGTCGTCGGATATGCGCAGTTCCACCCCCGGCAGCGCGCGGCCGACGGTGTGCAGCTTCACGTTCTCCGAGGTTTGAGACGAAGTGAAGCCGCAACACTCGCTCTGGCCATAGAATTGCTTCAGGTCGAGTCCCAGCGCGCGGAAAAACAGGAAGGTGTCCTCGCCGATGGCTTCGCCTGCGGTGTAGGCATGGCGCGCGTGGCTGAGACCCAAATGGTCTTTTACCGGGCCGTAGATCAACACCTCGCCGATGGCCCGCTGCAACCGGCGCCAGGCATTGGGTTTGCGGCCGCCGATGCGGTCGCGTTCGATTTCGACCGCGAGATCGGTGAAGTGGTGGAACAGCCAGCGCTTGAGCGGAGTGGATTCGGCGATGCCGACCTGCACGCTGCCCAACATGCTGTCCCAGCTGCGCGGCGAAGCGAAATACACGTTCGGGGCCACCTCCCGAATATTGCGCAGCACGGTATCCGGACGTTCCGGGATGTTGACCGTGCAGCGCATGACGATGGCAGTGGCGAGCGAATTCATCCAGTCGCCGACCCAGGCCAGCGGCAGGTAGGCCATGAAGTTCTCGCCTTCGACAACGTAGTCTGCAGCCACGGCGTTCCTGATGGCTGCGAGCACGCGGTTGTGCCGCAGCAAAATGCCTTTGGGGGTGCCGGTGGTGCCGGAGGAGTGGATCAGGACAGCACCATCGTCGGGCTGCGCCCGCCCCACCAGCTCGCGAACGAGTCCCGGGTTCGCGGCAAGGCGCTGCCGGCCGGCGGCCAGCACCGCTTCCATGTCGTGCAGCCCGGGTTGGCTGTAATGGCCCACACCCCGGTTGTCGTCGTAAATGATGTGTTCCGGGCTGCCGGTCGACGCACGCAATTCGAGAAGTTTGTCGACCTGTTCCTGGTCTTCGGCGACGGCGATGCGCGCCAGGCCCTTGTTGGCCAGGCGTTCCAATTCGCCAGACGGTGCCTCCGGAAATGCCGGCACCGCGAATCCTTGCAACATCATCGCCGCGGCCATGGCGAAATACAGGCGCGGGCGATTGTCGCCGATCACCAGCAGCGCGTCAAAAGGGTGGAAGCCCAATTCTTCGATCCCCGCGGCGAGGGCGGTCACATGGTCAAAATACGCGCACCAGGTGTATTCCTGCCAGATACCGAGGTCGCGCTCGCGCATCGCCACCCGGTCCGGGATTTCGCCGGCATTCGCGGCAAGCCGCGACACCAGGGTCGCGGCGCCATTCCCGCTCCTGGTATCAGCGCTGTCCTCGGCTCTAGGCAGCATGCTGTTTGGTTCTTCCCAGATAGGCGGCAATCACGCGCTCGTCGGCGAGCACCTGTCGCGGCAACCCGGTCGCTATCGTCTCGCCGTAGCTGAGCACCATCACGTGATCGCAGATGCTGGCCACCACGTCCATGTGGTGCTCGATCAACAGAACCGTGGTGCCCAGTGCGTCGCGCGCGTCGAGGATAAAGCGCGCCATGTACTCCTTCTCCTCCTGGTTCATGCCCGCCATCGGCTCGTCCAGGATCAGCAAGCGCGGCTGGGCCGCGAGGGCGCGGGCCAGTTCCACCCGTTTTTTCAGCCCCAGCGGGATGACGTCGACCGGCTCGTCGCGCACATCCTCCAGTTGCAGCAGGTCGATGACATCCTCGACCCGACGGCGATGGACCACCTCCTCCTTTTGCGACCACCACCAGTAGAATAGCGTGCCGAGCGCGCTGGGGTGCATGTGAATGTGCCGTCCCACCAGGATGTTGTCGAGCACGCTCATGCCGCGAAACAAGGCGAGGTTCTGAAAGGTGCGGGCGATGCCCAGCCGGGCGACCCGGTGCGGCCGGACCCCTACAATGCTGCGGCCATCGAAGTGTATGTCGCCCTGCTGCGGCGGATAAAAGCCGGTGACGGCATTGATCAGCGTCGTCTTGCCGCTGCCGTTTGGCCCGACCAGGCCGAAAATCTCGCCCGGCTGGATCGCGAGGGAAACGCCTTTGAGGGCTTTCAGGCCCCCGAAATTGCGCTCGACTTGCGCGCAGACCAGGAGCCCGTCCGGGGACAATCCGCCCGCAGTGGAGTCGCGCTGCTGCCGGGCCGCATGCGCTCGATTTCCCGGCAGGGTAGGCATCGCCTCCTCGCGCCCCATGCTTCGAATCCTCCTCGTCTAGTTATGCGTGAACGCTACTACCGAAGGATTGACACGTCTTGCGTAAAGTAGCTGGAACCCCAATTCCAACGACGGCGAAGTTACAACCTGGAGCGGGCATGTGAGAATTCGGCCGGGGGAAATCCCGCCGATTCAGGTTCGCCCTGGCAGAACAGGCGCGCCTGATGCATGCAATCCGCAACAAGGCTATAGCAGCGCACGCTTGCCTGTCAATACAATACGAACGTGCGAAATCAGATAGTTGCAGCTGTCGATGGCTGACAGTTGTCCTGAAAATCAGATGGCCAACGGGCCGCCGGAAAAGCGCTTCTCGCAGGCGGCGCAAAAACGGCGGGGCACTTGCCCCGATGACCTGCTAACGGTGAACGCAAGACTGCCGGTATCATGAACGATGCGGTAGCCGTGCTATCGAGCGTTCGAAGAGTTCATTACAGGATGAGGGGATACATCCCCTCATGCTCCCCCAAATCAGGGACCATTTCGGAAATTCTGGAATGACCCCTAAAGACTGTTGCGAGGAACTTGATGAAGGATATCTGTCGGGACCTGGGGGCTGAGCATCATGACTTGATCGCATTGGCCGGGTCGCTCAGAAGTCAGCAGTGGCAGCAGCGCAGCGACTTTTACGGCTGGACGCCCTGGGACGAGGTCGCGCACCTGTGCTACTTCGACGAAACCTCCGTGCAATCCGTGACCGATTCCGCCGGTTTCATGCGCGCAGCCGAGATGCTGAACAGTCGCATCGCGCGGGGCGAGGAGATCAGCGCGATCGCTCGCACCGCTTACGCCCACATGGACGGTCCGGCGCTGCTCGAGTACTGGCGGCAGCGCTGCGAGCGCCTGGTCGCAGCGCTCGCCCGGCTGGATCCGAAGACCCGTTTGCCGTGGTACGGTCCACCGATGAGCGCGCGCTCCTTTGCCGCCGCCAGGCTGATGGAGACCTGGGCGCACGGCCAGGATGTGTGGGATGTGGTGCGGCGCAAACGTTCCGCGACGGCGCGGCTGAAGCATGTCGCTCACATCGGCGTGATGACCTTTGGATGGACTTTTGTGAACCGCGGAATGCCGGTACCGCCCGTGGCGCCCAGCGTGGAACTCACCGCGCCGGATGGCGGCACCTGGACCTGGGGTGATGCTTCCGCGTCGGACTTCGTGCGCGGCGCGGCGGAGGACTTCTGCCTGCTGGTGACGCAGCGCCGGCATCTCGACGACACCGGACTGCAATACAGCAATGGCGCGGTGCAGCAATGGCTGTCGATGGCGCAATGCTTCGCCGGACCTCCAGCAGACGGCCCGACGCCGGGGGTGCGGCGGGTGCGGTATTGACTGCCTCGCACGAGGCTTCCGCCAGCGCGGACGCCATGGCCGGCCTGCCTCTCGATCTGGATCTCAAGGCGCAGATCGAGCCCGCTTTGGAACGGCTGGTCCGCGGCATGGGCGAGCAGTGTCTGTCTGATCACGCGTTCTCGAATCTATATCTGTTTCGACAGGTTCATGCCTACCGTTACCTGCCCGGCCGTCACCCGTGTGTGTCGGGACGAACCTATGACGGCGTCCGGCATCTGCTGCCGCTGTTTCATCTGCACGAGCTGCCCGCGGCCGAGGCGCGGGCGATGCTGCGCGACCACGATTGCTTCTATCCGGTGGCGCGCCGGGATGCGGACCGGCTCGATCCGCAGGTGTTCGTTTCCAGCGAGTCGCGCGACGACGCCGATTATCTCTACACCGGCGCAAGTTTCCGCGACTACCGGGGCACTGCGCTCGGCAAGAAACGCAATCTGATGAATCAACTGCTGGCGGCGCGCGAGCTGCGCTGCCAACCGTATTCCGGGGAACTGCGCGACGACGCGCTTGGCGTGCTCGACACCTGGATGCATGACAAGGTCAAGGCGAAGGGGGAAGCCGACCAGGCGGCGTGCATCGAGGCGCTGCAGCACGCCGCGGAATTCGGGCTCGAGGGTTTCGTGCATTACGCGGACGGCCGGCCGGCCGGCTTTGTGCTCGCGCAGGAAATCCAGCCAGCCGTGTTTGTGATGCGCTTCGCGAAAGGCATGAACGCGTTCAAGGGCATCTACCAATACATGTTCCACCACTTCTGCACGCGCTTCGAAAGACCGGTGGACTGGCTGAATTTCGAGCAGGACATGGGGTTGGCGAATTTCCGTCGCACCAAGCTGTCTTACCGGCCGGTATCGCTGCTCAGCAAATTCCGGGTGCGTCTGCGCGAGCCGTATTGGCGCGAGCGCGAGCGCCAGGCCGGTTGAGATTTCCGGCAGCATGTTGGCGCAAGACGCGGTCCGCGATGGCCGGTAATATGAACGCCACTACGGCGCAGGCTTGCCGCAGCGACCGCGAAAGACACGCCGAAGGACGATGGCTGTTCGTGCAGAAACACCAGTTTCCTGGAGGGCGCCATGGGATTTGAATACTCGCAACGGACGAATGAACTGGCAGCGCGCCTGACCGCGTTCATGGACGAGCACGTGATCCCCAACGAGAAGCGCTACTACGACGAGGTTCACGCGGGGAAATTATGGCCTTCGGTGGTGGAGGAGTTGAAGCCAAAGGCCCGGGCGCAGGGCCTGTGGAATCTGTTCCTGCCGGAGTCCGAACATGGTGCCGGGCTGTCGAACCTCGAATACGCCCCATTGTGCGAAATCATGGGACGCGTGATGTGGTCGCCCGAGGTATTCAACTGCGCCGCGCCGGACACCGGCAACATGGAAGTGCTGGCGCGCTACGGCACTCCGGAACAGAAGAAACAATGGCTCGAGCCGCTGCTCGAAGGCAGGACGCGCTCCTGCTTCGCCATGACCGAGCCCGCGGTCGCGTCCTCGGATGCCACCAACATCCAGGCGTCGATTGTCCGCGACGGCGATCACTATGTCATCAACGGACACAAGTGGTTTTCCTCCGGCTCGCCCGACCCGCGCTGCGCGCTTTTCATTTTCATGGGCAAGACCGATCCCGGCCATCCGGACAAGCACAAGCAGCAGTCCATGATCATCGTGCCGCGAAATGCTGCGGGCGTGAAGCTGCTGCGCCCGTTGCCGGTGTTCGGCTACGCGGGCACGCCCGATGTGACGGGCGAGGTGCTGTTCGGGAACGTGCGCGTGCCGGCCGCCAACATGCTGCTGGGCGAAGGGCGCGGCTTCGAGATCGCCCAGGGCCGGCTCGGTCCGGGGCGCATCCATCACTGCATGCGCCTCATCGGGCTCGCCGAGCGCTCGCTGGAGAGCATGTGCCGGCGCACGCTGACGCGGATTGCCTTTGGCAAGCCGGTGGCGGAGCAGACCGTGACGCTGGAGCGCATCGCCGAGTCGCGCGTGCTCATCGACCAGGCGCGTTTGCTGGTGCTGCAGACAGCCCATATGATGGACACAGCAGGCAACAAGGCGGCGCGAAAGGAAATCGCGATGATCAAGATCGCCGCGCCGAACATGGCCTGCCGTGTCATCGACTGGGCCATTCAGGCGCACGGCGGCGGCGGCGTAACCGACGATTTCGGCCTGGCCCTCGCCTACGCCAACGCGCGCATGCTGCGCATCGCCGACGGCCCGGACGAGGTGCATCGCAATCAGATCGGCAAACTCGAGCTGTCGAAGTACCGGGCAAAGCCGTCTGCGCGCGAGCGGGCATGAGCGCCGCTTGATCAAACCCGATTTCGACATGCGGGGATGCCTGGTTTCATTCGTCACCGGCAGCTGTCATGCCTGGTGAGACGGCGACAGGCGCAGCGAGGCTCCAGCCACTTTACGCAAGACGCGCCCAATCCACGATGGTAACTTGCAGCTACGGCGCGACCGGCGGAGCTGAAGCACGGCCGCCCCGGATCCGGCGCCAACCCAATCATTGATACCGACGACATGGCCCAAATCGAAACCCGCATCTCGACCGGCAGCGAAAGCTTCCAGGCCAATTGCGCCGGCATGAGGGCGCTGCTCGAGCGTGTGCGCACGATCGAGCAGCGTACCCATCGCGCCTCGGCCGCATCCAAATCACGCTTCGAGAAACGTGCGCAGCTGCTGCCGCGCGAGCGCCTGTCGCTTCTGCTCGATCACGGCACGCCGTTCCTGGAGCTGTGCACCCTGGCCGGATACTGCCTGGACAACCCTGACCCTGAAAAGAGCGTGCCGGGCGGCGGCGTCATCGCCGGCATCGGCTATGTATCCGGGGTGCGCTGCATGGTCAACGTCTCCGATTCGGGCATCGACGCCGGGGCATTGCAGCCGCGCGGCCTGGACAAGCAGTTGCGGGTGCAGGAGCTGACCCTCGAGAACAAGCTGCCATTCATACAGTTGGTCGAAAGCGCCGGCGCCAATCTGATGGCCTACCGGGTGGAGGAATTCGTGCGCGGCGGGAACTTGTTCCGCAATCTCGCGCGCATGTCCGCCGCCGGATTGCCCGTGATCACCGTGACCCACGGTTCATCGACCGCAGGAGGCGCTTATCAGACGGGACTTTCGGATTACATCATCATGGTGCGCGGCCGCTCGCGCGCATTCCTTGCGGGTCCTCCGCTGCTGAAGGCGGCAACGGGCGAAATTGCGACCGAGGAGGAACTCGGAGGCGCCGAGATGCACACCGGCATTTCGGGCCTGGGCGATTATCTTGCCGAAGACGATCGCGACGCGCTGCGCATCGCGCGCGACATCGTGGGCAAGCTCGAATGGAATCGCGGTCTGGCGTCCGCACCCGCCCGTGGCGTCAAGCCGCCCCGATATGATGTCGAAGAACTGCTCGGCGTCATGCCGATGGATCACAAGCGGCCGGTCGACATGAAAGAAGCGATCGCGCGCATCGTCGACGATTCGGATTTTCTCGAGTTCGGCGCGCTCTACGGCGCGGCCACCGTTTGCGGCCACGCGCTGCTCGATGGCTATCCCCTCGGGATCGTGACCAACAACGGCCCGATCGACGTCGCCGGCGCGAACAAGGCGACCCATTTCATCCAGGCCTGCTGCCAGTCCCGCGTGCCTATCCTGTACCTCAACAATACCACCGGTTACATGGTCGGCCGCACCTACGAGGAGGCGGGAATGATCAAGCACGGATCGAAAATGATCCAGGCGGTCACCAACGCGACCGTGCCCCAGATCACGATCTACTGCGGCGCCTCGTTCGGCGCTGGCAACTACGGCATGTGCGGTCGCGGCTTTCATCCGCGCTTCTGTTTTTCCTGGCCCAACGCCAAGACCGCGGTCATGGGCGGCGAGCAGGCGGCGCAGACCATGGCCAATGTCACCGAAGCCGCGATGAAACGCAAGGGAGCCGCGGTCGACCAGGAGAAGCTCGACGAACTGCAGCGCAAGATCATCCGCAACTTCGATCGGCAAATGGACGTCTTCAGCACCAGCGCCCTGATTCTCGACGACGGCGTCATCGATCCGCGCGATACGCGCTCCGTGCTGTCCTATGTGCTTTCGATCTGCCGCGAGGCGGAAGCGAGAACGCCGCACAGGATGCAGTTTTCCGTGGCGCGGCCGTGACAATTTTTCCGAATATCGGGATGGCTGCGCAAGCGCCGGTCGGCTGACGCCATGACGAGAACGCCATTTCACAAGATCCTCATTGCCAACAGGGGCGAGATCGCGTTGCGCGTGATGCGCACGGCGCGCGCCCTCGGCTATCGCACGGTTGCCGTATTCTCGAGCGCGGACCGTTCTGCGCGGCACGTCGCGCAAGCCGATCAGGCCGTGCATATCGGCGAAGCGCTTCCGGTGCATTCCTACCTCAATATAGAGGCAATCATCGCGGCGGCGCAGGCGAGCGGCGCCGATGCCGTGCATCCGGGCTATGGCTTTCTCGCCGAGAACGAAGATTTCGCGCAGGCATGCCGCGACGCGGGACTGGTGTTCATCGGTCCTTCGCCCGAGGCAATCGCCGCCATGGGGAACAAGGCGAGAGCGAAACAGCTGATGACGGATGCGGGCGTACCCTGCATTCCGGGCTATCAGGGCGAGGACCAGGACGAGGCCCGCTTGTGCGCCGAGGCACGCAAGATCGGATTTCCGCTCATGATCAAGGCGACCGCGGGCGGCGGCGGGCGCGGGATGCGCCTGGTGGGCAAGTCCGCGCAATTTCCCGATGCGCTGCGCGGCGCCAGATCCGAAGCGCAGAGCGCTTTCGGCAGCCCCGGCGTCATTCTCGAGCGCGCTATCGTGGAGCCACGCCACATCGAGATCCAGGTGTTTGCCGATCGCTACGGCAACGCCATTCATCTCGGTGAGCGCGATTGCTCGGTGCAGCGCCGCCACCAGAAACTGATCGAGGAAGCCCCCTCGCCGGTGGTGAGCGCGGAACTGCGCGAGCGCATGGGCGCCACTGCGGTGGCCGCGGTCAAGGCAATACGCTACGAAGGGGCGGGGACCCTGGAATTTCTGCTCGATGCCGCGGGCGACTTCTATTTCATGGAAATGAACACCCGCCTGCAGGTCGAGCATCCGGTGACCGAGTTCGTTACCGGCCTGGATCTGGTGGAACTGCAATTGCGCGTGGCAAGCGGCGAGCCGCTGCCGCTTGCGCAGAATGACGTGCGCATTGGCGGCCACGCCATTGAAATCAGGCTTTGCGCCGAGGATGCAGCCCAATCCTTCATGCCCCAAAGCGGGGTCATGATCCAGTGGCAAATGGCGGAGAACATTCGGGTCGAGCACGCGTTGGAAGCGGGCGCGGAAATATCGCCGTACTACGATTCGATGATCGCCAAGCTGGTGAGCTTCGGCAGGTCGCGCGATGAGGCGCGGCGAAAACTGACAGCAGCGCTGGAAGATGTCGTGGCGCTGGGGGTGAAGACCAATCAGAAGTTCCTCGCCAATTGTCTCAGGCATCCGGTTTTCGTCGCCGGGGCCGCGACGACCGCCTTCATCGGCGTCCACGGCGAAGAATTGTTGAAGCCCGACGGCGAGAACGACGCCCGGGCACATGGACTGGCGGCCGTATTGCTCTATGCCACGGCGAGCGAGAACGCAGTCGGCCGTGTTGGCTCCAGCATCGCGCACCGGCTTCCGATCGCATTTCGCTTCAACGCGGATGCGAGGCAGTGCGTTGCCAGACTGCTCAACCTCGGCGAAAACCGATATTCCGTGACCATCGGCGAGCGCAACTTCGATCTGCGCGTGATCGACTTCGAGCCCAACCGGGTTCGCTTCGCCTGCGACGGTCTGATTGAAAGCGCGGCCTTTGCCCGCGATCGCACAGAACTCTGGCTCCAATATCGGGGCGCCGCCTATGCCATCGAGGACCGCAGCCACGCGACGCCGGCGCGTCGGGGCGAAGCAGGCGCTGACGGCAAGGTCCTGGCGTCGATGAACGGCCGGGTGGTCGCGGTGCATGTGGCGGTAGGCGACATGGTAAAGGCGGGGCAGCCGGTGATTACGCTCGAGGCGATGAAAATGGAGCACGTACATGCTGCGCCGATTGCGGGCCGCGTAATCGCCGTGAACGCCGCGATGGACGATCAGGTGGCGATCTACCGTGTGATTGCGGAAATCGAGAAAAGCGAGCCTGCGCCGGCAAGCCCCTGATCCAGGGGGTCATGAGGGGCGCTATGGCTTTGCTTGCAAAGAGATTGCAGAGGATTACCATGACCGACAAATCAACCGTCCTGCTCCAGAAACGCGGTGTCGCGTTTTGGATTACCTTGAATCGCCCGGAAAAGCGCAATGCGATCAACCACGATGTCATCGACGGCATCCGCGAAGGCTACCAACAGGCCCACGCGGATCCCGGGGTCCGCGTCATCGTCCTCACGGGCGCGGGCGAAAAGGCATTTTGTGCCGGCGCGGATCTGCAGCCGGGAACAGGCTTCGCCTTCGATTACTCCCGACCCAACATCGATTACGCCGACCTGCTGCGGCTCGCCCGGAACTCCACATTGCCGAGCATTGCGCGCGTCAACGGCGTGTGCATGGCCGGCGGCATGGGACTGCTCGGCATGACGGATATGGCTGTTGCCGCCGACCAGGCGCTGTTCGGCTTGCCGGAAGTGAAGGTCGGCGTGTTTCCGATGCAGGTACTGAGCCTGCTGCAGCATCTGGTGCCACAGCGCGTGCTGCGCGAGTGGTGCTTCACCGGCGAGCCCTTCGACGCGGATACGGCGCTGCGCCATGGCCTGATCAATTACGTGGTGCCAACAGCGGATCTGGACCAGAAGACCCAATGGCTGGTCGATCGACTGACGGACAAATCGCCGACGGCGATCCGGCGCGGAAAGTACGCGATGCGCGCCATGGCCTCGATGTCTTTCGACGAGGGCATTGCCTACACCGAGGGCCAGATCGCGCTGCTCGCGCTGACCGAGGACGCCAAGGAGGGGCTCGCGGCATTCAACGAGCGGCGCAAACCGGAGTGGACCGGGCGCTGAACGAACGAAGCGCCGCGCTTCGCTCGCTTGCGCGGCTCGCGTTGCTGCGCGTGCCTGGGTTGCGCACCCGCGGCGGGACTTCAGGATAGGGGGACGAGATGACGCAATCGCAGGACAAGATCGTGCGCATAGGGGGCGCGTCCGGCTTCTGGGGCGACAGTTGCGTGGCCGCGCCACAGCTCGTGCTCGGCGCCGAGATCGATTACCTGGTGTTCGACTATCTGGCGGAGCTCACCATGGCCATTCTCGCCTCGGCCCGAAGCAAGAAGCCGGAACTGGGCTATGCCACAGATTTCGTCGACATCGCGATGAAGAGCGTGTTGGCCGAAGTCGCGAAGCGAGGCATCAAGGTGGTGGCCAATGCGGGCGGCATCAACCCGCAAGGCTGCGCTGCCGCGTTGGCGAAGCTGGCGCAGGATCAAGGCGTGAATCTGAAGATCGCGGTGGTCGAGGGCGACGACGTCAGCGCGCACATTCCCGCGCTGCGCGAAGCTGGGCAGAGGGACATCTACACCGGCGCGGTGCTGCCCGACCGCATCCTCAGCGCCAACGCCTATCTCGGCGCCTTGCCGATTGCCGCGGCCCTGCGCTCCGGCGCCGACATCGTGATCACCGGGCGCTGCGTGGACAGTGCGGTCACCCTTGGCCCTCTGATTCATGAATTCGGCTGGTCGAATAGCGATTACGCTCGCCTGGCCGCGGGCAGCCTGGCCGGCCACATTATCGAATGCGGCTGCCAGGCGACCGGTGGCTTGCATACGGACTGGGACCAGGTTCCGGACTGGGCGAATATGGGCTACCCGGTGGCCGAGTGCCACGCCGACGGCCGCTTCGTCGTGACCAAGCCCGAGGGAACCGGCGGGCGGGTGCTCGCCGCCGCCATCGCGGAGCAGGTGCTCTACGAAATCGGCGACCCGGGCGCCTACATTCTGCCCGACGTCGTATGCGATTTTCGCCAGATCCGGATCGAGCAGGAGGGCGAGCACCGGGTCAGCGTGAGCGGCGCACGCGGCATGCCGCCTACGGATACCTACAAGGTTTCCGCCACCTATGTGGACGGTTTCCGCTGTGCCGGCAACCTGGTCATCGTCGGCGTCGATGCCGCGGCCAAGGCGCGGCGCACGGGCGAAGCGATCCTGGAGCGCACGCGCGCCATATTCAAGAAGATCGGGCTCCCGGATTATAGCGCCGCCCAGGTCGAGGTGATCGGCGCCGAGAGCCTCTACGGACCGCATTCGCGCACCCGGCAGGCGCGCGAAGTCATGATGCGCGTGGTGGTAAACCATACGATGAAGCCGGCACTGGAGATCTTCGCGCGCGAGATCGCGCCGGCGGGAACCTCATGGTCTCCCGGAACGACCGGGCCGTCACTTGCGCGCCCGTCCGCTTCCCCCTTGATCAAGCAGTTCGCCTTCACGCTGCCAAAATCGAAAGTCCCGGTTCAGGTGACGATGGACGGAAGCTCCAGCAAGATCGAGATTCCGCTCGATGGCGGGTATCGGCCGGCGGCAAGCGCGACAACGCCGGAATCCGCACCTGCGCCAGGCGCGGGAAAAACCGTGCAGTTGCCGCTGATGAAACTCGCCTATGCGCGCAGCGGCGACAAGGGGGACATTTCCAACATCGGCGTCGTCGCGCGCAAGCCGGAGTATCTGCCGCTCATCCTCGGGCAGGTCACGCCGGCTGCCGTCAAAGCGTACTTTGCCCACCTGGTCCACGGCGAGGTGAAGCGCTACCTGCTGCCCGGCATCCATGCCTGCAACTTCATGCTTTATGAGGCGCTCGATGGAGGCGGCACCGCGTCCATGCGCATGGATCCGCTGGGCAAGGGCATGGGGCAGATGCTGCTCGACATGCCGATCGCGGTTCCGGAGGATCTGGCGCGAAGCCTGAGCGAATGACGAGGACAACCCCGGGGCGGCGATGGACGTAAGACGCAATTCCAATTATTACAGTAGCGAGCACGAACAATTCCGTGATCTCGTGCGCAGCTTCGTCACGCGCGAGATCGCGCCGCACGTCAACAAATGGGACGAGGCCGAAGGATTCCCGCGCGATCTCTATCGCAGGGCCGCCGATGTCGGCCTCCTCGGGATAGGCTACCCGGAGGAGTACGGCGGCACGCCGGGCGACGTCTTTTTTCATTTGATCGTGGCCGAGGAGGTCGCGCGCGCCGGTTGCGGCGGATTGAGCGCTTCGCTGTTCTCGCACACGATCGGAGCGCCGCCGATCCTGCATGCGGGGAGCGCCGCCCTGAAGGCACGGGTGCTGCCCGAAATTCTCTCGGGCGCGAAGATCGCAGCCCTGGCGATCACCGAGCCTTCCGGCGGGTCCGATGTCGCCAGCCTCCGGACCACGGCGATTCGAAACGGCGACCATTACCTGGTGAACGGCGACAAGACCTTCATCACCTCGGGCATCCGGGCCGACTATTTCACGGTCGCGGTGCGTACGGACCCGGCAAACAAGGGCGCGGGAGGCGTCTCGCTGCTGCTGATCGAGCGCGACACCCCGGGCTTCACGCGAACCCCGCTGAAGAAAATGGGCTGGTGGGCATCGGATACGGCGCAACTGCATTTCGACGGTTGCCGCGTGCCGGTCTCCAACCGGATCGGCGCCGAGAACGAAGGGTTCCGCATCATCATGCGCAATTTCAATTCGGAACGTCTTTCCATGGCGGCCGGCGCGTACGGCTTTGCGCAGGTGTGTTTGGACGACGCGCTCTCCTGGGCGCACGAGCGCAACACCTTTGGCGCGCCGCTCGGCGAGCGGCAGGTGATCCGCCACAAGCTGGTCGACATGGCGATGAAGATCGAGGCGAGCCGGACGCTGCTCGACGATCTCGCCTGGCGCGTGCAGCATCAAATAGGCGATCCGCACCTGCTGGTCGCGCAACTATGCATGCTCAAGAATTTTGCGGCGCAGACGCTGCAGTTCTGCGCCGACGAGGCGGTGCAAATACTGGGTGGCATGGGTTTCATGCGCGGCACCCGGGTGGAGCGCATCTACCGGGAAGTGAAGGTCAACATGATCGGCGGCGGCGCCGTCGAAATCATGAAAGACCTGGCCGCGAGGCAAATGCGGATCTAGAATCCGCAGCAAGAGTCATTTTGCTGCGCTCCGGCTTAGGGGAGCACGAGGGGAGATATCCCCTCGTATTGTTACGGACTCCTGCAACGATGACCGATTGCCGCTGATGGTCTTGCCCGCTGCCGACGGCGCGCGCAAGCCGACGTTTGCGAGAGGAGAACGGAATATGGGCCTCAGAGACTACACGCTGTTCGACATCATCTCCCGCAACGCGCGCCTGCATGCGCAGCGCACCGCGATCGTGTTCGAAGGCAAGCGCATCACCCACCGCGAATACCTGGCCCGGGTAGAGCGCCTGGCGGCGGGTCTGGCGGCCGCCGGCGTGAGCGCGCGCGAGCGCATCGGCGTCGTGTCGCAGAACTGCCTCGAGTATCTCGATCTATATGGCGCGGCCGCGCGGCTTGGGGCGGTCATGCTGCCGGTCAACTGGCGCCTGAGCGCCGAAGAAATCGTCCAGGTGCTGAACGATGCGACACCGAAATTCGTGTTTGCCGATGCCGAGCATCAGCCGGTCATCGCGGCGGCCCGCGATCGGCTCCCGTCGGTGCAGCGTTGCTATGCATTCGGCGCCGCGCAGGCTTCGTTCGCGCCGTACGCCGAACTGCTGCGAGCGGATACGCTTGCGCCCGAAGCCGAGGTGGACGGCGGCAGCGCATATTTGATCATTCATACGGCGGCGGTGGGCGGCCGCCCGCGCGGGGCGGTGATCGCGCATCGCGGCATGATCGCTGCGAGCGCGCAGTTGATTCACCATTGGAAGCTCAGCGCCGAAGACGTGCAGTTGGGGATGCTGCCGCTGTTTCACATCACCGGCCTGGGCCTGTTCCTCGCGCTGCAGCAAGCCGGCGGCAGCACGGCGCTGTCGGCACGCTTCGATGCGGCGGCGGCGGTCAGCCAGATTGCCGCGGAGCGGGTGACCTTGTTTGCGGAATTCGCGCCGATGCTGGGAACGCTGCTCGACAAGGCGGTCGAGTCCGGCGCCGACCTGTCCAGCCTGCGCGTGGTATCCGGCCTGGATACGCCCGATACCATCAAGCGCTTCGAAGCTGCCTGCCCGAACGCGAGATTCTGGGCCGCATACGGCCAGTCGGAAACATCGGGAGGCGTGACCTTTGCGCCCTTCCGCGAGCGCCCCGGATCGGCCGGGCAGCCGGCGGTCTTCAGCACCGTGGCGGTGGTCGACGATCTGGATCAGCCCTTGCCCGCCGGTCAAACCGGCGAGATCGTGGTGCGTGGCCCGCTGGTTTTCAACGGCTATTGGAACTGCGAATCCGACAACAGCTTCACGTTTCGCAACGGCTGGCACCACACCGGCGATATGGGACGCTTCGACGAGGACGGTTATCTCTGGTACGCGGGCCGTTCCCCCGCCAAGGAACTGATCAAGCCCGGCGGCGAGAACGTGTATCCGGCCGAAGTCGAGCGCGCGATTCTCGAACATGCGGCGATCGCCGAGGTGGTGGTGCTCGGCGTCGCCGATGCGCAATGGGGCGAGGCCGTCAAGGCAGTGTGTGTGTGCAAACCCGGCTCGCAAGTGAGCGCGGAGAACCTGATCGAGTTCGTCGGTCAGCGCATCGCGCGTTTCAAGAAACCCAAGCATGTGACCTTCGTCGCGCAGCTGCCCCGGACCGCTGCGGGCGCAATCGATCGCCAGGCGGTCAAGCGGGAACATGGCCAGGGGTGAGATTGCAGACGCCGACGCGGCAACCGAGGCATTGACGCGCACCGAGGCGGCGATCTTGCGCTGCGGCGGCACGACCATGCTGCCGCAGAAGCTCGCTCGAAGCCCGGTGGAGCGAGATCCTCGCGTAGGCACCGCACCAAGGCAACCGTCATCAACGCGCACGGCACGCGTTCGGTAACGGTCAAACGCGGACATAAAGCACAGACACAGGAAGCGGTTCGGCAGCCCGGCGGTTGCTATAATGCCCCTTTCGTGCGCGCGACTCCGGTCCGCCACATCCGCGCCGATCCCATTCCTTCTGCCGTCTGCCATGAGCACACTGAAAACCAACCTCAACGCGCGCTCAGCCGAATTCCGGACCAATGCCGGGGCGATGTCGGCGCTGGTCGACGACCTGCGCGCCAAGATCGACCAGGTCGCGGCAGGCGGCGGCGAGGCCGCGCGCGCCAAGCACATCGCGCGCGGCAAGTTGCTGCCGCGCGAGCGCGTGCGCACCCTGCTCGATGCGGGCTCGCCCTTTCTGGAACTGTCGCAGCTCGCCGCCTTGAACATGTACGACAACGAAGCGCCCTGCGCCGGCATCATCACCGGCATCGGCCGTGTGCTGGGCCACGAATGCATGGTCGTGGTAAACGACGCCACGGTGAAAGGCGGCACCTACTTCCCGATGACGGTGAAAAAGCACCTGCGCGCGCAGGAGATCGCGGCACAGAACAATCTGCCCTGCATCTACCTGGTGGATTCGGGCGGCGCCAACCTGCCCACCTGGGAGGAAGTGTTTCCCGACCGCGAGCACTTCGGCCGCATTTTCTACAACCAGGCCAACATGTCGGCAGCCGGGATACCCCAGATCGCGGTGGTGATGGGCTCGTGCACGGCAGGCGGCGCCTATGTGCCGGCCATGTCCGACGAGGCGATCATCGTCAAGGAGCAGGGCACGATTTTTCTGGGCGGGCCGCCGCTGGTGAAAGCCGCCACCGGCGAGATCGTCACGCCCGAGGAACTGGGCGGCGCCGACGTGCACACGCGCCAGTCCGGGGTCGCCGACCATTACGCGCTGAACGACGCGCACGCCCTGTCGATCGCCCGCACTATCGTCGGCAACCTGAACCGGGTGAAGCGCGTGAGCACGGTGCTGCGCGAGCCGCGCGAGCCGCTGTATCCGACCGAAGAACTGCGCGGGGTCATCCCCGCCGACACGCGCAAGCCCTATGACGTGCGCGAGATCATCGCGCGCTGCGTCGACGCGAGCGAGCTGGACGAATTCAAGCAGAATTACGGCACCACGCTGGTGACCGGCTTCGCCCACATCCACGGCTATCCGATCGGCATCGTCGCCAACAACGGCATCCTGTTTTCGGAATCGGCGCTGAAGGCGGCGCATTTCATCGAGCTGTGTTCGCAGCGCGGCATTCCGCTCCTGTTCCTGCAGAACATCACCGGCTTCATGGTGGGCAAGAAATACGAAACGAGCGGCATCGCCCGCGACGGGGCGAAGATGGTCACGGCGGTGTCCTGCGCGCGCGTGCCCAAGTTCACGCTGATCATCGGCGGCAGCTACGGCGCCGGCAACTACGGCATGTGCGGCCGCGCCTATTCGCCGCGGTTCCTGTGGATGTGGCCGAACGCGCGCGTGTCGGTCATGGGCGGGGCGCAGGCGGCCTCGGTGCTGGCCACGGTCAAGCGCGACGGCATCGAGGCCAAGGGCGGCAACTGGAGCAAGGAAGAGGAAGCGGCGTTCAAGCAGCCGATCCTGGAGCAGTACGACCGCAACGGCCATCCGTACTACGCCAGCGCCAGGCTGTGGGACGACGGCGTGATCGCGCCGGAAGACACCCGCAGGGTGCTGGGCCTGGCGCTTTCGGCCGCGCTCAACGCGCCGATCGAAGCGACGCGCTTTGGCGTGTTCAGGATGTAACCAGTCCATTGAGGATGAGGCGATGAAATACGAAACCCTGCAGCTCGCGGCACAACACGGCGTCGGCGTGATCTGGATGAATCGTCCCGAGGTGCGCAACGCCTTCAACGAAACCATGATCGCCGAGTTGACACAGGCGTTCCAGGCCGCCGATGCGGATAACAGCATACGCGCCGTGGTGCTGGCAGGACATGGTCCGGCATTTTGTGCGGGCGCCGACTTGAACTGGATGAAAAAAATGTCCGGCTTCAGCCTGAAGGAGAACCATGCCGACGCCATGGCGCTGACCGCAATGCTGAACACCATCTACATGATGAAAAAACCGACCGTCGCGCGCGTGCACGGTCCGGCTTTTGCGGGAGGCATGGGCCTGATCGCGGCCTGCGACATCGCGGTGGCGGCGCAGGAGGCCGAGTTCTGCCTGTCCGAAGTCAAACTGGGGCTGATCGCGGCCACCATCAGTCCGTACGTGGTCGCCGCCATGGGCGAGCGCCATGCGCGGCGCTACTTCCTTACCGCCGAACGCTTCACCGCCGCCGAGGCGTTTCGCATCGGCCTGGTCCACGACATCACCTCGATGGATGAACTCGACACCAATATCAACGTCCTGCTCGGTCATTTGATCGGCGCAAGCCCGGCCGCGATCGCGGCGAGCAAGGAACTGATCCGCGCGGTAGCGCGCGCCCCGATCGACCAAAAAATGATCACCGACACCGCCGTGCGCATCGCCGCCGCGCGCACCTCGGCCGACGGCAAGGAGGGCATCCGCTCTTTCCTGGAAAAGCGCAAGCCTGCGTGGGCTGAAATCAAGACGCGGGACACAAGGGAACCCAAGGCAAAGAAGACCAAGGCGAGCAAGCGTTGATGCCGGATTTCTCTTACGTGCGACAATCTGAATTGCGCCGCTGTTGTTGCACAGTAACGATGTTGCGCGGACGAAAAACTGTCCGCGCGGATCGCCGATTGCGCACGGACGAGAAGCCGTCCGTACGCAATCGGCGATCTTGTATGAAACCCCGCACTGTCCTTGTTTTTATTCATAACCGTGTTTTCCGGACGGATGTTTTTTATCCGTCCGGAAAACACGGTTGGCGCGCGTCCCCCAAGAGGACTTGCTTCGCGGCGCAGCGCGCAATTCCACTCGTGGCCCTCGTGGTGCAATGATGTTCAAGAAGATACTCATTGCCAACCGCGGCGAGATCGCCTGCCGGGTGATCAAGACCGCGCAGCGCCTGGGCGTTAAAACCGTGGCCGTGTATTCCGAGGCCGACGCGGAGGCGCGCCACGTCGGCCTCGCCGACGAAGCGTATTGCATCGGTCCCGCCGCGGCCAGGGAGAGTTACCTGCGCGGCGACAAGATCCTCGAAGCTGCGAGGCAATCGGGCGCCGAGGCCATCCACCCCGGCTACGGCTTCCTGTCGGAGAACGCGGATTTCGCCGAGGCTTGCGCCAAATCCGGCCTGGTGTTCATCGGACCGCCGCCCGCCGCGATCCGCGCCATGGGCAGCAAGAGCGCGGCCAAGGACATCATGGGCCGCGCCGGCGTGCCGCTGGTGCCCGGCTATCACGGCGATGCTCAAGGCACGGCCTTGCTGCAAAAAGAGGCGGACAAGATCGGCTATCCGGTGCTGATCAAGGCCTCGGCCGGGGGCGGCGGCAAGGGCATGCGCATCGTCGAGCAGGCCGCGGATTTCGCCGCCGCGCTCGCCTCCTGCCAGCGCGAATCCAAATCGAGCTTCGGCGACGGGCGCGTGCTGCTGGAAAAATACCTGACGCGCCCGCGTCACATCGAGATCCAGGTGTTCGCCGGCACCCAGGGCGACGCGCTCTATCTGTTCGAGCGCGACTGTTCGGTGCAGCGGCGTCACCAGAAAGTGCTGGAAGAAGCGCCCGCGCCGGGCATGAGCCAGGCGCGGCGCAACAGCATGGGCGAGGCCGCGGTCGCCGCGGCCAAGGCGATCGGCTACGTCGGCGCCGGCACGGTGGAGTTCATCGCCGAGCCGGGCGCGGGAAAAAGCGCCGGCACGTTCTATTTCATGGAAATGAACACCCGGCTGCAGGTGGAGCATCCGGTGACGGAAATGATCACCGGGCTGGATCTGGTGGAATGGCAGTTGCGCGTGGCCTGCGGCGAGCCGCTGCCACGCGCGCAGGACGAACTCTCCATCTCCGGCCACGCGCTGGAAGCGCGCATCTATGCCGAGGACCCGGCGAAGAACTTTCTGCCTTCGACCGGGCGCATCGCCCACCTGTCCACGCCGGCCGAGTCGCGCCATGTGCGCATCGACACCGGCGTGCGCGCCGGCGACGCAATCACGCCGTTTTACGACCCGATGATCGCCAAACTGATCGTCTGGGACGCGGACCGGCCCGCGGCGCTCGCGCGCATGCGCGGCGCGCTGGAGCGATTCCAGGTGGTCGGCGTCACCACCAATACCGAATTCCTCGCGCGCCTGGTCGCCTGCAAGGCGTTCGCCACGGCGGATCTGGATACCGGCCTGATCGAGCGCAACCGCGCCGAACTCATGCCGGAGCCAGCGGTCGCGGGCGACGAAGTGCTGGCGCTGGCCGCGCTGGCCGAATTGCTCGCGATCGAGCGCCGCGCCAGGGAGCGCGCCGCGGCCTCGGGCGACCCCTGCTCCCCCTGGGGGATGTGCGACGGCTGGCGCCTGAACCAGGACAACCATCACATCCTGGTGTTCCGGCAGGGCGAACGCGAACAGGCAGTCACGGCGCATTACCGCCCCGGCCGCTTCGAACTCGAACTTCCCGGCGGCAGGCGTAGTCTAACCGGCGCGTGGCAGGCCGATGGCAGCCTGACCGCCTGGCTCGAAGACGTGGTGCTGCAGGCAAACGTGGTGCGCTCGGGGACTATGCTGGATGTGTTCTTCCGCGGCACGCGCTACCGGCTGGAGCTGCACGACCCGGCCCTGCATGAGATCGAGACCGAAGCGCACGGCGGCAACCTCGCCGCACCGATGCCGGGCAAGATCATCGCGGTGCTGACCCAGAGCGGCGCCAAGGTGGAGAAAGGCACACCCCTGGTCATACTGGAAGCAATGAAAATGGAGCACACCATCATTGCACCAGCGCGCGGCACGGTGAAGGAAATCCATTACAAAGTCGGCGAGCAGGTCGTCGAAGGCGCCGAGCTGCTCGGCTTCGAGCTGGCGCAGAACTAGCCCGCGATTTCATCATGCTTCCGCAAAAAGTACGCATCGTCGAAGTCGGCCCGCGCGACGGGCTGCAGAACGAGCCCGGGGTGGTGCCGGCCGCGGTCAAGATCGAGCTCATACACCGGCTCGCCGAGGCCGGCCTGCGCGCGATAGAGGCCACCGCTTTCGTTTCGCCCAAGTGGGTTCCGCAGATGGCGGACAACGCCGAAGTCATGGCCGGCATCCGCCGGAAACCTGGCGTTGCCTATCCGGTGCTGGTGCCGAACATCCAAGGCTTCGAAGCGGCGCTGGCGGCGGGCGCGGAAGAGATCGCCGTGTTCGGCGCCGCCTCCGAAGCGTTCAGCCGCAAGAACATCAACTGTTCCATCGCCGATAGCCTGGCGCGTTTCGAGCCGGTCATGCAGGCGGCGAAACGGCACGGCATCCGCGTGCGCGGCTACATCTCCTGCGTCGCCGGCTGTCCCTATCAGGGCGCAGTCGAACCCGCGGCGGTGGCCGAAGTCGCAGCGGAGCTCGATCGCATGGGCTGTTACGAGATTTCCCTGGGCGACACCATAGGCACGGGCACCCCGGGCAAGATCCAGGCGATGCTCTCCACGGTGGCGCTGGTCGTGCCGATGGAAAAACTCGCAGTGCATTTTCACGACACTTACGGCCAGGCCTTGGCCAATCTGTATGCGGCGCTGGAGCTGGGCGCGGCCACCATCGACAGCTCGGTCGCAGGCCTGGGCGGCTGTCCCTATGCCAAGGGTGCCTCCGGCAATGTCGCCACCGAAGATGTGGTGTATCTGCTCAACGGCCTGGGGATAGAAACCGGCGTCGACCTCGACCTGCTGTTCGAAGCCGGGCGTTTCATCTGCGCGCAGCTCGGGCGTGAGCCCAGCTCCAAGGTCGCGCGGGCGATGGCGGCGAAGCAAGCGGCGGTATGAGCAGGGAGCAGGGGCCCCGCCGCGCGGGGATGCGACCGACCGCGATTGCCGCCAGACGCCGACGACGCGGTGGTGAAACTGCGGCGCCGGTGAAGGAGGCGGCATGAACCTGGCCAACCTGCAGGTGCATGACACGGAAGTCGCCTCGCCCTGCGTCAATGTCTGCCGCATGGACGCGGCGAGCGGCTACTGCGAAGGCTGCCGCCGCAGCCTGGAAGAGATCGCCTCCTGGTCGGCATACAGCCCGGCTGAAAAACGCGCCGTGCTGGCGCAGCTGCCGGCGCGGAAGAAAACGCTTTGAACCTCCCGCCGCAAATCCAGGTGCTGGAACGCGGCTGGCTTTCCAGCAACAACGTACTGGTCCATGACAACGATGGCTGCGCGCTGATCGACAGTGGCTATGTTGCGCACGCCGCGCAAACGCTGCAGCTGCTGCAGCACGCCCTCGGCGGCAAGCTTCTCGTTCGGATGATCAACACGCATTGCCACTCCGACCATATGGGCGGCAACGCCGCAGTGCAGCGCGCCTACGGCTGCCGCACCAGCATACCCCTGGGCGAGGCCCCCGCCATCGATGTCTGGGACGAAGTCGCGCTGATCCTCAGCTACACCGGCCAGAGCGCGGAGCGCTTCAGTTACGACGACACCATTGCCGCCGGCGACAGGCTGCGGCTCGGCGGCCTGGAATGGGAGGCGCTGGCCGCGCCCGGCCACGACCGGCACGCGCTCATGTTCTATTCGCGCGCGGCGCGCATCCTGATCTCCGGCGATGCGCTGTGGGAGAACGGCTTCGGCCTGATTTTTCAGGAGCTGTTCGGACAGGCGGGCGGTTTCGCCGACACGCGTGCGACGCTGGAAGCGATCTCGCGTCTGCAAATCGACACGGTCATCCCCGGCCATGGCGCCCCCTTCGGCAGCGTTGAGCGTTCGCTCGCGACTGCGTTCCAGCGGCTGGACGCCTACGAGCGCGACCCGGCCAAACTCGCCCGCCATGCGCTCAAGGTGATGCTGAGTTTTTCCCTGATGATCGAAGGCAGGATCGCGCTCGCCGGGCTGCCGCGGTTTCTCGCCGCGAGACCCGTCTACGCCGACGTCAACCGGCGTTTTCTGCAATTGCCCGACGCAGAATTGCGCGAGTACCTGGTCAAAGACCTGGAGCGCGCCGGCGCACTCGTGCGCCGCGACGGTCAGCTGCTGTCGACCGGCTAAGGGCACGATCCCTTAGGTGCACGCAGAAAAATGATGCCCGCCATTTCATTGAGTTCGTTTAAGTGCAGGGGTTGCAGGTGAAATCCCCGGCGCCAGGCGCTGACCTTTCCGAACAAGTATTCGCGCAACAGATAGCGACGATCTTCAGGCTGTTGCCGCCGACCCTGGCCATCGGGGTTGCGGGCGGTGCGCTGGTGCTGTTCGTCTTGTGGTTCTCCGCCTCGCACGCCTTGCTCGTGGGGTGGTACCTGGTTCATCTGGGCGTCACTTTGCACGGCTACCTGCTGACCCGCGCCTACCGGCGAGCAGCGCCTCCCCCTGAAGACGCGCAACTTTGGGCACGGCGTTTCCTGATCGGATTGGCGGCAGCAGGCTCGGTATGGGGCTGCTTGGGCTCTTTCCTGTTCCCGCCGCCCGGGCATCCGACCCAGTTCTTCATGAGCATGTATTTATACGGGGTCATGGCCTCGGGCATGTTCACGCTGGCCCAGTACTTCCGTGCCTTCCTGTGGTTTGCAGTGCTGACCCTGGCCCCGATGTGTATCTGGTTTCTGCTCACGGGTATCCCGGAACAACAACTCGTCGGTGGCGGCACTTTTCTGTTCCTGTGTATCGCTCTTTTCAATGCACGCAGTTTCGAGCGTATGACTATCGAGTCCATTCGCCTCCACCTCGAAATTATCCAAGTCGCCGAGGAGCTCGAACACGCCAAGGCGGCTGCCGAGGAAGCCAGCAGAGCCAAGTCCCAATTCCTGGCCAACATGAGCCACGAGATCCGCACGCCGATGAACGGCGTGCTCGGAATGACGGAGCTGCTGCTCGACACCGGCTTGAGCGATAAGCAGCTGGAATTTGCGCGGGTAGCCCATTCCTCCGGCAAGAACCTGCTGCGAATCATCGATGACATTCTCGATTTCTCCAAGATCGAGGCGGGCAAGCTGGAACTCGAAATCATCGACTTCGACCTGGGGCATGTCCTGAAGAATTCGATCGAACTGTTTTCCGAACAGGCTCAGGCCGCAGGCCTGGAACTCGCGCTCGACATCGATCCCGCGGTGCATACGCAGCTGCGCGGCGACCCGGTCCGGCTGCGCCAGGTAGTCTCGAACCTGGTGGGCAACGCCATCAAGTTCACCCCGAGGGGCAAGGTGGCCGTGCACGCGCGCGAGACCGCCGCACAGGCCGACACGGTTTTGCTGCACCTTGAAGTGAGGGACACGGGCATCGGCATCGATCCTGCGAGCCAGGAACATATTTTCGACCCGTTCCGGCAGGCCGACGGCAGCACGACGCGCCGCTTTGGCGGCACCGGACTGGGGCTGTCGATCTGCAAGCAGATCGTCGAACTGCTGGGCGGTCACATCGGCGTGAACAGCACGCCAGGCACCGGATCCGTGTTCTGGTTCGACCTCCCGTATGCGTTGCAGGTGGCGCGGGAATCCGCGCCGCGGTTGGGGCAGCCGAGGCCGCTGGAGCAACCCTCATCCGGGTCCTCCCTGCATGGCGCGGAAGGATTGAACCCGCCAAGGCGATTGCTGGTTGCGGAGGACAATCAAGTCAATCAACTCATTGCCCAGGCGATGCTGTCGAAACTGGGCTGGGACTGTGACCTGGTCGAAAACGGGCAGGAAGCGATCGATGCATTGCGCCAGAAGCGCTACGCGGGCATCCTGATGGACTGCCAGATGCCGGTGATGGACGGGTTCGCGGCGACCCGTGCGATTCGAACCATGGAAGCCCGGGCGGGTCAATCGGAGCGCGTGCCGATCATCGCCTTGACCGCCCATGCGATGGAGGGTGATAACGAGAAATGCCTGGAAGCGGGAATGGACGGCTACGTCTCCAAGCCCTATTCGCTGGCGGAACTGCAGCAGGCACTGGATCGGCTGTTTGTACCTATGCCCCCAAAGCCAGCTCAACCGCAGGATGCAAAATGATGGACTGCCCATTGGTATCGTCAAGCATCTATTCGACCACGCGCGGAAACGGCCGGCTGAAAATCCAGGACTTGATCGCGTCCATGGTTTCGGCTTCCCTGCCGAAGTAGCCGTGCGCGGATCGCGGCTCGCACGGACCGGATTGCGCCGGCTTGCCGCCGCGCACCGTAATCAATGGGTAGGTCTGTCCAAGGCGCTGCGCCATCGAATAGGGGCAGGAGTTGCAGCCATCGTCCTGGTGGTGCACGAACAGCAGCGGCGCCTTGATTGTGCGATAGTCGAAGCCTGACAGTCCATTGCCCCAGCGCTGGCCGCCGACAAAAACCGTCGAGGTCAGCACCACGGCGTCGACGGGTTCGCTCAGATTGCGCCCCAGATAGGCGGCGGATATGGTGCCCCGGCTGGTTCCGATGAGCACGATGCGGGCCCCGGAAAAACGCTGTCTGAGGTCGCGCACCACCGCCGCCACGTCGGTCGCGTGACCCGCGTCCATGCGAAACGCATCGCGCATGCCCCCGCGTTGCTGGTCCGAAGGCGCATCGAGCAAGGCCAGCGCCAGCTCGCGATCGCGGATCAAGTCGCGGCTGCGCACGAGAAAATTCGCGCCCGGGCCGTAGGTCGGCAGCGTTCCATCCCGAGGCAGATTGATTTCGCCGCCGCCGCCGGCGAACAGCAGCGCCACCGCCTTGGGCAACGCCGACTTGTCATGCATCAGCAGGTAGGACTGCGTGACATTCGCGCGCGTCGCGAGCGTCACGATTTCCGCGGCCTGCGCCGGCGACGCGCACAGCAGTACGATCAGCACAGCGATGCGCGATGCGCGCCGCACGGTGTTAGAGTTCCTTACAAATTGAGGGGACACATCCCCTCAAACTCCCCTGTATTTGCCGTTGCAAAATTCATTTTGCAACGGATTCCTACTCGTACTTGCGCGTATCGTCGATGACCTTGCCGTCGTTGGGCAGGCTGCCCACTGGAACGAATTCAACTTCCCCGCGCAGCTTGGTCACGTCGCGAATCGAGGCGACGAGTGCCGGCTTCAGTCCGGCGCCGTCGTTTCCGATCTCGCAGCGCAGCGTCATGGTGTCGTTGCCGGTTGCGCCGGCAACCACCAGACGCGTCTTCACGATCCCGGGATGCCGCCGCACGATCTCGCCCACCTGCTTCGGCGTCACGAACATGCCGCGCACCTTGGTGGTCTGATCGGCCCGCCCCATCCATCCCTTGATGCGCACATTGGTGCGACCGCACGGACTGATGCCCGAGAGCACCGCGGAAAGATCGCCGGTGCCAAAGCGTACCAGGGGATAGTCCGGATTGAATGTGGTGATCACCACTTCGCCCACTTCGCCCGCTGCGACCGGATCTCCGGTACCCGGGCGCACGATCTCGAGCAGCAGGCCCTCGTCGAGGATCATGCCCTCGGTGGTCGAACCATCTGGCAGCGCCGATTCGTAGGCGAGCAGGCCGAGATCGGCCGTCGCATAGGACTGCATTACCCGGACGCCGCGCTCGCCCAGGGATTTGCGCAGCGCGGGCGGCAGGTATTCGCCGCCGACCATGGCTTTTTTCAGACCGCTGATATCGGCTTTCAGTTCGTCGGCTTTGTCGACGATCAGCTTGAGAAACGAGGGCGTACCGATGAACGCGCTGATGCGCAGATCGGCGATGGTCGAGACCTGCATCTCGGTCTGGCCGATTCCGGTCGGGACCACGGTGCAGCCGAGCGCGAGCGCGCCCGACTCCATCATCGAGCCCGCGGGCGTGAAGTGATAGGCGAAGGTGTTGATTACCAGGTCGCCTGCGCGCAAGCCGGCGGCGTACAGGGCCCGCGCCGAACGCCACCAGTCCGGGGACGCACCTTGCGGTTCGTACACCGGGCCCGGCGAAACGAAAATTTTCGCCAGCTTGTTCAAGGGGGTCGCGTTCAGCCCGCCCAGCGGCGGTTCCTGTTTCTGCAGATCGGCCAGATCGGACTTGCGCGTGACCGGAATCCGGGCTAGCGCCGCGCGCGTGGTGATGGTCTGCGGATCGACATCGGCGAGGATGCGGGCGAAGCCCGGCGCATTCGTGCGCGCATGCGCGATCTGGCCGGGGAGCGCCGCAAGCTGCGCGCGTTCGCGCTCCGCCGGATCGCGGGTTTCGAGTGAGTCGTAATATTTGGTCATGTGGAATGTCCGTTAAACGCAAAACCGTCCGTCGTTTGCGTTGCACGCGTGCCTTGCGCGGAGCTCAGGCGAGCCAGCGCTTGCGCCGTTTGTAGTGCTTGACGTCGGAAAAGCTCTTGCGCCCGCCGCTGGAGATGCCGAGGTAGAATTCCTTCACGTCCTCGTTGACGGCGAGGTCGGAGGCAATGCCGTCCATGACCACGCGGCCGTTCTCGAGGATGTAGCCGTAATCGGCGTAGCGCAGCGCCACCATGGTGTTCTGCTCCGCCAGGAGGAAGCTCACGCCCTCCTTCTGGTTGAGGCTTTTCACGATCTCGAAGATTTCTTCCACCAGCTGCGGCGCCAGGCCCATGGACGGTTCGTCCAGCAGAATCATGCTCGGCCGCGCCATCAGCGCGCGCCCCACCGCGGTCATCTGCTGCTCGCCGCCCGAGGTGTAGCCGGCGAGACTGGTGCGCCGCTGCTTCAGGCGCGGGAAGTAGCCGTAGACCATTTCGAGATCGGCCGCGATTTCCCCGCGGCCGACCTTGCGCGTATAGGCGCCGGTGAGCAGATTGTCCTCTATGCTCAGGTGCGGGAAGCAGTGCCGCCCCTCCATCACCTGAATCACACCACGCTTGACCAGATCGGCCGGCGTGAGCTTCTCGATGCGCTCGCCCTTGTATTCGATATAGCCCTTGGTCACGTCGCCGCGCTCGCCTTTGAGCAGGTTCGAAACCGCGCGCAGGGTGGTGGTCTTGCCCGCGCCGTTGCCGCCCAATAGGGCGACGATCTTGCCTTCTTCGACGGTGAGCGACACGCCTTTGAGCACCAGAATGACGTGGTTGTAGATGACTTCGATGCCGTTCACGGTGAGCATGGTGGCACTCATCGGGGCGTTCTCCTTGGAGCGTATTGCAAAATGACAATCTCAGCAATTGTCATTCCGAGCACAGCGAGGAATCTGCTTTTTTTGAACGGACAGAAAGCAGATTCCTCAGCCTTCGGCTTCGGAATGACCGGCAATTTTGAAACAGCCTCTTTAATTCTTCGGCTTTTCCGGAAGCTCGGACCGAGCCGCCGGAAAAACCGCCTGCGCCGCGGCTAGCGCGGCGCAGGCGGGCACTCACGGCATCAGGACGATGCGTCCTTGGCGCAGTCGCGCGCGGGGATTTTCTTCTCCGCCGAGTACTTCGCTGCCGAAGCGCGGATGATCGGCTTGATGATCTGCAGGTCCGACTCGTACGGACCGGCGGTGATGCTCCATTTTTTCCCGTCCCAGACATGGACGTGGGCGCTGTGCGAGCCTTCGTGATCGACGCAGGTGGTCTGGATCGGATCCATGAAGCCGGTGAAGCCGAGCTTCTTGATCGCGGCGGCGTCGAGCGCAAGGTTTTCCAGGCCCCAGCGCACCTGCTCGCCGGTGAGCGGCTTCTTGCCGTACTTGAACTGGGCGCGCTTCACCGCTTCCACGCCCATCATCGAGGACACCAGGCCGCGGTTGTACAACACCTCACCGATCTCTTCCTTCTTGCCGGTGCCCTGGCCCTTGTCGTAGACATACTTGATCATGTCCTTGTGCACCTGGCCCTGGCCGGCCGGCGCGAGGAAGGTGAGCGCGTTATAACCCTTGGCGCCGTCACCTGCCGGAACCACATCGGGCTCGGCCCCCGACCACCACACGCCGTACATTTTCTCGCGCGGGTAGCCGGTCGCGACCGCTTCCTTGATCGAAGTCGAGTTCATCACGCCCCAGCCCCAGAGGAAAACATAATCAGGGCGCTGCTGGCGGATCTGCAGCCAGGTGGCCTTCTGCTCCACGCCCGGGTGAGTGACCGGCAGCAGCAGCAATTCGAAGCCGTGCATTTTGGAGCGCTCCTGCAGCAGCGGAATCGGCTCCTTGCCGTAGGGCGAATCGTGATAGACCAGCGCGATCTTCTTGCCCTTCAACTTGTCCAGGCCGCCTTGCAGCTTGCCCACGTGCTGGATCAGGATGTCGGACGCATCCCAGTAGGTTCCGCCCAGCGGGAAGTTCCACTTGAACACGGTGCCGTCGACCGAGTCGGCGCGGCCGTAGCCGGCGGTAACGATGGGCATCTTGTCCTTGGGCGCCTTGTCGGTCAGCGCGAAGGTGATGCCGGTCGACAGCGGCTGGAACAAGGTGGCGCCGGTCGGGCCCTTGCCCTTCAGGCGCTCGTAGCATTCGACGCCGCGGTCGGTGGCATAGCCGGTTTCGCACTCCTCGAAAGTGATCTTGACGCCGCCGATGCCGCCGTCGCGGGCGTTGACCAGCTTCAGGTAGTCTGCATAACCGTTCGCGAACGGCACGCCGTTGGGTGCGTACGCGCCGGTGCGGTACACGAGCGACGGGAAGAACTGCTCCTTTGCCTGCGCCTGGACCGGCCCGCTCGCCGTGACCGCCACTACTGCAGCGATCGTCCCGACGGATGCCGCCAGAATCCTCATTTTCTCTGCTAATTTCATCTCCGTTACCTCCTTAGAAAAAAGCCGAGGGCGGGACGCCCACGACGGTCACACAAAACCCGCTTACGCCGAAACCACCCCTAGTGCGGGAACGGCCACAGGCGCAGCTTCTCCTTGCCGATGGCCCAAAGGCGCGCCAGTCCCTGCGGCTCCACGATCAGGAAAAACACGATCAACGCACCGAAAATCATCGCCTCCAGATGCGAAACCATCGCCGTCGACATGCTGATACCCAGCCATTCCGGCGCCCGGTTGAGCAGGATCGGCAGCGCCACGATGAAGAACGCGCCGAAGAAGCTGCCGAGGATGGAGCCCATGCCGCCGATGATGATCATGAACAGCAGGTTCAGCGACAGCGTGATGTTGAATGCCAGCGGCTCCCATGAGCCCAGGTGCACGAAGCCCCACAGCGCGCCGGCGACGCCGACGTAGAACGAACTCACGCCGAAGGCGGTGAGCTTGGCATACACCGGGCGGATGCCGATCACCTCGGCGGCGACGTCCATGTCGCGCATCGCCATCCAGGCGCGGCCAAGGTGGCTGCGCACCAGATTTTTCGCCAGCACCGCGAACAGCGTGACCACCGCCAGCAGAAACAGGTATTTCCTCGCCGGAGAGTTGACCTGCCAGCCAAAAATATCGATCGTCGCGGTGGATACCGATCCCGACGGCGCGTAATTGGTGAACCACTTGACCCGGGCGAAGGTCCAGTCCATGAAAAATTGCGCCGCCAGCGTGGCCACGGCAAGGTACAGGCCGCGGATGCGCAGGCTGGGGATGCCGAACATCAGGCCGACGATGGCGGCGATCAGGCCCGCCAGGATCAGCACCACCAGGAAATTGAGCTGCGGCACCCGCAGCACCAGATTGTAGGCCGCATACGCGCCGACCGACATGAACGCCGCGTGGCCGATCGAAATCTGGCCGCAGTAGCCGACCAGCAGATTCAGGCCGAGCGCCGCCAGCGACAGGATCAGGAACGGAATCAGGATCGACAGGAAGAAATAGTCGCTGAAGACCAGGGGCGCGCCGACGAACACGAACGCGAGCAGCAGCCCCATGAAAATGCGGTCCTGCAGGATCGGCAGCATCTGCTGATCCTGGCGGTAGCTGGTCTTGAACTGTCCGTTTTCTCTATAGAGCATGGTTAACGCATTCCGGGTCGCGGGCCTCGGTCCGACCGCATGGAGACAGGCTAGACGCGGTCAATGTGCTTCTCCCCAAACAAGCCTTCCGGCAACACCAGCAGGAACAACAGCGCCAACACGTAGGCGAACCAGTTTTCTATGCCGCCGCCGGCCAGATCGAACGCCTTGACCATCACCGGTCCGAGGAACACCTCGGCCATCTTCTCGCCGACACCGATGATCAGGCCGCCGATGATCGCCCCCGGGATCGAAGTGAAGCCGCCGAGTATCACCACCGGCAGCGCTTTCAGCGCCACCTGCGAAATCGAAAACTGCACCCCGAGCTTGGCCCCCCAGACCACCCCCGCGACCAGCGCCACAATGCCGGCCAGGGACCACACGATCACCCAGATCCGGTTCAGTGGAATCCCGATCGACTGCGCCGCCAGATGATCGTCGGCGACCGCGCGCAGCGCGCGGCCGGTCTTGGTCTTCTGGAAAAACAAGGCGAGCAGGATCACCAGCAGCGCCGCCGCCGCCGTCGCCGCGACGTCGTCCTTGTTGATGAGGATGCCGCCCTCGAACAGATTGCCGAGGATCATCACCGGTTCCTTGGCGATGCCGAGTTCTATCGCATAGATGTCGCTGCCCCAGACGGTCTGGCCGAAGCCATCCACGAAATAGGTGACGCCCAGCGTCGCCATCAGCAGCACCACCGGGTCCTGGTTCACCAGCGGCCGTAGCACCAGCCGCTCGATCACGAACGCCAGCGCCACCATGATCGCCACCGCCAGCAGCATCGCCACCCACAGCGGCATCGCTTCGGCCATGCGCGCCACCGACAGCGCCGCGAACAGCACCATCGCGCCCTGGGCGAAGTTGAACACGCCCGAGGCCTTGAAAATCAGCACGAAGCCGAGCGCGACCAGCGAATAGAGCACGCCCGCCATCAGGCCGCCGAGCAGCACCTCGGTGTAGAAACCGATGCCGCCAGCGCCGGTGGCGAGCGGCGCGATCAGACCCGCCAACAGCGCGGCGAATAGAATGATCAGATTGCGATTTTTTCTCATGCCGGCAGCCCGTTTCAGTGGCTCACGCCAAGGTAAGCATCGATCACGGCCTGGTTGCCGCGCACTTCGTCCGGCGTGCCGTCGCCGATCTTCTTGCCGTAATCGAGCACGATCACCCGGTCGGAAATGTCCATGACCACGCCCATGTCATGCTCGATCAGCACGATGGTGGTGCCGAACTGGTCGTTGACGTCGAGGATGAAGCGGCACATGTCCTGCTTTTCCTCCACGTTCATCCCCGCCATCGGTTCGTCCAGCAGCAGCAGCTTCGGCTCCATCGCCAGCGCGCGCGCGAGGTCGACGCGCTTTTGCAGGCCATAGGGCAGGCGCCCGACCGGGGTCCGGCGATAGGCCTGGATCTCGAGGAAATCGATGATCTGCTCGACCGCCTCGCGCTGCTGCAATTCCTCGCGTTCGGCCGAGGGCAAACGAAACGCCTGTGCCAGCATGCCCGATTTCATGCGCAGGTTGCGGCCGGTCATGATGTTGTCGAGCACCGACATGCCCTTGAACAGCGCGATGTTCTGGAACGTGCGCGCAATGCCCTGCACCGCCGCTTCGTGCGTATTCACGTCGTGGCGCTTTACGCCGTTGAAGGTGACGGTGCCCAGCTGCGGGTGGTAGACGCCGTTGATCACGTTCAGCATCGAGCTCTTGCCCGCCCCGTTGGGGCCGATGATGGCGCGGATCTCGTGCTCGCGCACGTCGAAAGTGACCTCCTGCAGTGCGCGCACGCCGCCGAAGGCGAGAGAAATACCCTCCAGGTTGAGGATCACACCGCCTATGCTCTTTGCGCTGGTCACGCCCGCCACCATCAGGCAGCCTTTTTCGCCGCCGCGGGCGGATAGGTCTTAGCCTCTTCGATGCGCAGTTCGGCGCTGACCTTGCCGCTGCGCCCGTCCTCGAACTTGACTTGCGTCTCGATGAACTGCGACGCCTTGCCGGAGTAAAGCGCATCGATCAGCGCGTTGTATTTCTCCGCGACGAAACCGCGGCGCACCTTGCGCGTGCGCGTCAGCTCGTCGTCATCCGGATCGAGCTCCTTGTGCAGGATGAGGAAACGATGCACCTGGGAATCGCACAGCGCGGGATCGAGCGCGAGCTCGGCGTTGGCTTTTTCCACGCACTCGCGCACCAGCGCGTACACCTCCGGCTTCTGCGCCAGGTCGGTGTAGCCGGAATAGGGGATATTGCGCCGCTCGGCCCAGTTCCCGACCGCGCCGATGTCGATGTTGATGAAAGCGCAAACCATCTCGCGTCCATGACCGAAAGCGACCGCCTCCCTGATGTGCGGAAAGAACTTGAGCTTGTTCTCGATGTAGTTCGGCGCATAGATGGCGCCATTCGCCATCTTGCCGACGTCCTTGGCGCGGTCGATGATTTTCAGCTGCCCGTCCTGGTCGAAGAAACCGGCGTCGCCGGTGTGGAAATAGCCTGCCGCGTCTATGGTCTCGGCGGTGGCATCCGGCCGCTTGTAGTATTCCTTGAACATAGCGCCGCTTTTCACCAGCACTTCGCCGCTGTCGGCGATCTTGACCTCCACCCCGGGCGCGGGGATGCCCACGGTGTCGAGTTTGATCTGGCCGTCCTGCTGCAGGCAGACATAGGCGCAGGTCTCGGTGGAGCCGTAGAGCTGCTTCAGGTTGATGCCGATGGAGCGGTAGAAGCGGAACAGGTCGGGGCCGATCGCCGCGCCCGCGGTGTAGGCCACGCGCACACGGCTCATGCCGAGCACGTTGCGCAAGGGACCGTACACCAGCACGTTGCCGAGCGCATAGAGCAGGCGAGCGCCCGTGCCGACGGGTTTGCCGTCGAGGATCTCGGCGCCGCAGCGCCGCGCCACGTCCATGAAGTAATGGAACATGCCGCGTTTGATCGCGCCCGCGTCCTCGATGCGGATCATCACCTGGGTGAGCAGGTTCTCGAATACGCGCGGCGGAGCGAAATAATAGGTCGGCCCGATCTCGCGCATGTCGGTCATCACCGTTTCGCCCGACTCCGGGCAATTGACGGTGAAGCCCGCCATCAGCGACTGGGCATAGGAAAACAGGTTATCCCCCACCCAGGCCATCGGCAGGTAGGACAGAATTTCGTCGTCCGCGGTCAGCCGGTCGAAGCCGCAGCCGCCGCGCGCCGCATTGATCAGCGCGGAGTGGGTGATGCAGACGCCCTTGGGCTTTCCGGTGGTGCCGGAGGTGTAGAGCATGATCGCGACGTCGCCGGACTCCCCCGCCGCGATTTCGCGCTCGATGAAATCCGGCTGTTTTGCGATGCGCTCGCGCCCGAGCGCCTGTACCGCGTCGATGCTGCGCAAAAAAGCCTGGTTGTAATGCCGCAGGCCGCGCGGATCGTCGTACAGGATGTGTTCGAGGCCGGGCGCGCGCTCGCGGCACTCGATCAGCTTGTCCACCTGTTCCTGGTCCTCGACGATGGCGAACCTGATGCCGGCATCCTGCAGCACGTACTCCAGTTCCTGCGCCACCGCGTCCTGATACATCGGCACCGGAATCCCGCCGAGGACCTGCGCCGCAGTCATGGCCCAGTACAGGCGCGGCCGGTTGTCGCCGACGATGGCCAGACTGTCGCCGCGGCGAAAGCCCAGATCGGCCAGGCCGCAGGCCAGAGCGCGCACCTCCGCCGACACCTGGCTCCAGTTCCAGGTCTGCCAGATGCCCAGGTCCTTTTCGCGAATCGCCGGATGCTGCGGGCGCACGGCCGCGTGCTGCAGCAGCAGCCGCGGAAACGTATCCAGAGACCGTTCTGACATTGGACCCTCCTCCAACCAACCGCATTGCACCCCTGTCCCGGGGCGTTCTGAAATCATTGTAGCCTAAGCCGAACCAGCCGGAAGCAAACACGGCATCGCGGGTGGGCAATCATACAGCACATATTTCGGGCAAAATGTCGCTTGGCCGACACTCGGGCCATTGGCGGCAGGCTATGCGATCGTTAGATGACATGTTGGCATTGAGCGCCTGGACACAGGAACTTCCTGCGGAGCACTTCAGCCGGGTGCGCGCAGCCATCGCCGTGCGCGAATTCGGGGCCGGCGCCTGCGTCTGCCGCAAGGGCGACCCGGCGAGCGCCTGGCTCGGTGTGATCGACGGACTGGTCAAGATTCACAGTCTCTCGCCCGCGGGAAAATCGGTCACGTTTGCCGGGATCCCCGCCGGCGGCTGGTTCGCCGAAGGCTCAGTGCTGAGGGGGGAGCCTTTCAAGTACGACATCGTGGCGCTGCGCGATTCGCGCATTGCACTGATGCCCGAGGCCACCTTCCGCTGGCTGCTCGACACCAGCATACCGTTCAACCGTTTCCTGCTGAAGCAATTGAACGAACGCCTGGGACAGTTCATCGGCATGGTCGAGCATGACCGCTTGCTCGAGCCGGATGCGCGCGTCGCGCGCGCGCTGGCGGCACTGTTCAATCCCCACCTCTACCCCAACTCCGATCCGCACATCCAGATCTCGCAGGAAGAACTCGGCTATCTCGCCGGCGCCTCGCGCCAGAGGGTCAACCGCGCGCTGCAGGTGCTGGGCAAGGCCGGCCTGATCAAGGTCGATTACGGCCTCGTGACCGTGCTCGACCTGGACGGCCTGCAACGTTACGGCGGCTGATTACGCGCCGCCGAATTCGCGTATCCTCCCGCCTGCATGGCTACTCTCTATCTGGTCCGACATGGCCAGGCCTCTTTCGCCGCCGAGAACTACGACCGCCTGAGCGCGCTCGGACGGCGGCAATCGGTCTGGCTGGGCGAATACTTCGCCGAACGCGGCATCGTATTTGCGCGCGCGGTCTGCGGCACGCTGGAACGCCAGCGCGAGACAGCGCGCGCGATCCTCGAAACGATGGGTTCGGCGCTGACAGCCGCGGAGCACCCCGGCTGGAACGAGTATTCGGGCGAAGCGCTGTACAAGGCCTACCTCGGCGACGAATGGGCCGAAGCCCGCGCCAAGGGCGATGTGCGCGCAGTCTATCGCACCATCAAGGCGGCGCTCGCGGACTGGTCGCAAGACAAGCTGCAAGGGCCGCTGCCCGAGACCTGGGGCGGCTTCGGCGAGCGCGTCGGCGCGGCCATGCAGGACGCCTGCTCCGGCCTGCGCGATGATGTGAATGTGCTCGCCGCGACTTCGGGCGGGGCCATCGGACGCGGCATCGCCGACCTGCTGCAGGCGCCGGCGCAAACCGCGATTGAACTCAACCTGCAATTCCGCAACTCCGGCTTCTGCGAGATTTTCTTCAGCCCGCGCTCGATGCGTCTGATCAGCTTCAATTGCGTGCCGCACCTGGAACGACTCGACCGGCGCGAGGCGATTACTTACTCTTGAGTCGAGGCGGCGGCAGACAGAGCGTCTTCGGCTGAAAAAACCTTGCGCGCTGCGCGCGCCAACCGTGTTTTCTGTGCGGATGAAAAGCACATCCGCACAGAAAACACGGTTATTGATAACAACAAGGGCAGCGCCGGGGTTTTATCCAGGATCGCCGATTGCGTACGGATGTGCTTTTCATCCGCGCGCAATCGGCGATCCGCGCGGACAGTTTTTCGTCCGCGCAAAATCGAAACCGGCGACAACAGCGGCGCCATTGAAGTCGCCACGCAGTATCAATGCAGCCGCGGCTTCTTCAGGAAATCGCCGCGATCGGCCGAGCGCACGCTGAGACGCAGCACGTCGCCCTGGCGCGCCAGCATCAACGGAACCTCGACACCCGGACCGCCCAGGCGCCAGACCTTGCGCAGGAAATCGGCAAGGCTCGCGGTGCGCTCGCCGGCTACGCCCAGCACCAGATCGCCCGCCTGCACTCCGGCACGCTCGGCCGGGCTGCCCGGGGCGAGTCCGCCCACGATCAGGCGGCCGTCCACGTGCTGGGTGTACATGCCGAGCCAGGGTCGCGGCGCGCGCGCCGCGCGCCCGTGCGCGAGCAAGTCCTCCAGGATGGGTTCGATCAGATCGATCGGAACGAACATATTGCCCTGCTCCGACTCCTCGCCCTCCTGCAACAACAGTGAGCCGATGCCGACCAGCCGTCCGCCTGTATCCAGCAACGCCGCGCCGCCCCATTGCGGATGCGCCGGCACAGTGAACAAGGCATCCTCGATCAGATATTCCCAATAGCCGGCGAACTCGCGCTTGGCGAACACCTTGGCCCTCAGTGCATGGGCGCGCCCGCCATGGCCGATGACGAACACCTCGTCGCCGGCACTCACCGCGGCGGCCGAGCCGCGAGCCAGCGCCGGCGCATGCAGATCACCCAGCGGCTGCACCAGCCCGAAGCCGGTGGCCTGGTCGTAGGCGAGCGCATGGCCGGCGACGACTGCGCCCGCATTGGTCGTGAGCCAGATGTTTTCGGCCTCGGTAATCAAGTAACCGATGGTGAGCACCAGCCCGTCCTCGCGGATCACCACACCGTAGCCAAGGCGTTCGGTGCCGAGTATGCCGCCGGTGAAAGCGTCCTCGGGTATTTCCGCGCGCAGCAGCAGCACCGCATCCAGCGCCGGCGCGAGGTCGAAGTCCAGCTCCGCCTCGCGCGGCTGCAACGATTCGTCAAAAGCCCAGGGTCTGGTATCGGACATGGTGCGGATTCTGCCACGTTGCCGGCTATTTGGGTCGGGCGCGGCAACTGTCCGGGTCGAGCACGTACTGCCGGACCGGCCGCAAATGCCAGGCTCGCGCCGGCTGCCGCGGTTCAGCCCGGCGGCGATCCGGCTTGCGGCCGCATCGTCTGCCGTAACCAGGCGTCGGGCGCGAGCACGGCGAAGCGGCCCGACTGCGCCACCCGGCGCGCCAGCTTCAACAGGGCCTTGTCGCGCGTGATCAGATGGCTCGCACGCGCCAGCCAGGCGAGCTCGAGAAACTTCTGGTCATCCGGGTCCGCGCACAGCGGCAAATCCATCGCTTCGACCGGCGCCGGGATTTCGAATACGCTGGCATGCGCGGCGTAACGCCCGAATGCGAGCGCCTGCGCCGCGGCATCCAGCTTGACCTGCGCGTAGCCGAGGGCGCGGCGCAGTTCCCGCAGGCACACGCCGCTGGTCGCGAGGCGCAAGGTTCCGCTTTCGATCGCATCCACCATGGGCTGCACGCGCGGGTCGCGAAAGGCAACCCAGTCGAGGACGACATTGGTGTCGAGGACCAGCAGCGGGGTTGATGAAGTCTGTTCGATCATGTCCATGTGCAAGGGGTTGGCTCGCGCTGGCCGCGAATCTCAGCGCGGCTTTCAGTATACTGGGCTTGTGGGCTGCGCTTGCGGCGGGCGCGGCGCGATATATTCTTGAGGAGACGGTTAGCGGCATGCCAGGACAGCTATTGAAAAGGGACTTGTTTGCGTTCGCCTGCCTGCTTGCGCTCAAGGCAACGGCCAACGCGGGCGCCGCGCGCAGCGGCGGCGCAAGCGCTGCCCCGTACCCGCACCGGGCCGGCGGCGTCGACAAGCAACGCGAGGCCTGCCGGCACGTGGTGCGTTTCGAGGACGGCGAATAGCTGCCCGATGAACCTGCGCGCACGCATCATCCTCGCGGCGCTGGCCGTCGTCGCGCTCGTCAACGTCGCCTCCTTCGTCTATTTCGTCGACCGGGAACGCCGGGTGGCGGTGGCGCGCCTGCGCGACACCATCGGCGAGGACGCGCGGCTGCTGCAGACCGTGGTCGCGGGCCCGCTCTACGACCGCAATGTCGCGCAGCTCGGCGCGGCCCTGGATTCGATCTTCGCCAATCGTGACATCCTCGAGATCGAACTGAAGGAAACCCGCGGCGACATCGCGATCGCGAGAACGCGTGCGGCCGTGACGCAGCGCGGCGAGCGCATCCAGAGCGAGGTTCCGATAGCCCGTGGCCGCGACGAGCTGGGGAAAATCCGCGTCGCCTACAGCACCGCGAACATCGAGCAGCGGCTGCTGGAGTCGCGCGACGCCATGCTTCAGTTCTCGATGCTGCTGATGGCGGGCATGAGCGTCCTCATCTACCTGCTGGCGACGCGGCTGACGCAGCCGATCGGGCGCCTGACCGCTGCCGCGCGGGCGATCGCCGAAGGAGATCTGGACCGCGATATCGATGTGCGCGCGGGGGGGGAACTGGCGATCCTCGGGCAAGGATTCGTGCGCATGCGCGACGCGGTGCGGGAAAAGATCTCGGATCTCGCGGCGAAGAACCGGCAGCTGGAGGAGCAGATCCAGGAGCGCGCCAAGGCCGAGGACGCGCTGCGGCAAAGCGACGCGCGCCTGCGGCTGGCGCTGCAGGCGTCCGGAAGCGGCATCTTCGAGCACGATCACCTCAGCGATACCATCTACTGGTCGCCGGAGATGCGCAAAATCTATGGCTGGCGACCGGATGAGGCGGCGAGCGTGCGCGCGCTGGTCGAAAGCGTCGTGTCTGAGGACTGCGGGCGCGTTTTGGCGGCGAGTCGCGCGGCGCACGATCCGGCGGGAGACGGAACCCTTGATTGCGAGTACCGCGTCCTCGGCCGCGACGGCAGGGTGCGCTGGGTCTCCGTGCGTTCCAAAACGGTGTTCGAAGGCGAGGGAGCCGGGCGCCACGCGGCGAGAACGGTCGGGGTCGCTCTCGACATCAGCGCGCGCAAGAAGCAGGAGAAGGCGCTGCGCGAGAGCGAGGCGCGCATCTCGGAGGCCTACGAGATCCTGAACGACGCGATCGAGAACGCACCCGCGGCGATCGCGCTCTACGACACCGAAGACAAGCTCATCGCCTGGAACAGCATTTACAAAGAGACGTTTTTTGCATTCAACCGGAGCCTGGTGCAGCGCGGGACGGACTTCCGCACGATGCTGAAGGAATTCCACGCCTCCGGGCAGGTGCTGACGCCAAAGCGCGAGGGCGAGGAGTGGCTCGAGAAACGCCTCAGGCAGCATCGCGATCCCTCCGGCACCGGCGAACTCGAACTGACCGGCGGTCGCTGGTTCCAGGTCAGGGAGACCCTCTCGCACACCGGCAGGGTCACCTCAGTTTACACCGACATCACCGCGCTGAAGGAACGCGAGGCGGCTTTGCGCGAGAGCGAGGCCAGGATCTCGCAAGCCTATGCGACGCTGGAGGATGCGATCGAGAGCGCCCCGTCGGCGATCGCCATCTACGACACCGGGGACAGGCTGGTCGTGTTTAACAGCCGCTTCAGGGCTTTTTTCGGGTTCGACGAGGCGGTCTTGCGTCCCGGCGTGGACTTCGCCACCCTGGTCCGCAAATTCACCGAATCCGGCCAAATCGCGCGGCCGCAGCGCCTGGACGACGGTTGGCTGGAGGAGCGCCGCCGCCAGCACCTCGAGCCGCGCGGACCGATCGAAATCGACCTGACCGACGGGCGCTGGCTGCAGATCACCGAAACCCGGGCCCGCAGCGGCGGCATCGTCACGGTCTACACCGACATCTCCGCGCTGAAGGAGCGCGAGAAGCAGCTTCAACGCCTGAACGAAGAGCTGGAGAGCAAGGTTGCGGAACGCACCGCCGCGCTGGCGACGGCGAACAGGGAACTGGAGGCATTCGCTTATTCGGTATCGCATGATCTGCGCGCACCCTTGCGCGGCATCGACGGCTTCAGCCAGCTGCTGGTGTCACAGCACGGCGATCAGCTCGACCCCGAGGCGCGCAGGTTGCTCGAGCGCATCCGCGCCGGCGCGCAGCATATGGGCCATCTGATCACCGAACTTCTCGGGCTGTCGCGCGTGGCGCGCACCGCCGTGCAGAGCGCCGAGGTGGGCTTTTCGGCGCTGGTGCGGAGCGTCGTCGACGAGTTGAAGGCCGAGGCGGCCGGCCGCACGGTGGAGTGGCGCATCCAGCCCGGCATGCAAGTCCACGGCGACGCCGGCCTGCTGCGCATCGCGCTGGTGAACCTCCTCGGCAACGCGCTCAAGTACACGCGCAACACCGCGCCCGCGCGCATCGAGATCGGCGCGTCCCGGCGGTCCGGAAGGCTGGTGGAAATCTTCGTGCGCGACAACGGCGCCGGTTTCGACATGGCCTACGCCGAGCGTCTGTTCCAGCCGTTTCAGCGCCTGCACGCCGCGCACGAGTTCGAGGGCACCGGCATCGGACTGGCAACCGTGCAGCGCGTGGTAGAAAAGCACGGCGGCGCAATTCGCGGCGAAGGACGCCCCGGTGCAGGGGCGACGTTCTATTTCACGCTGCCGGCGTAATCACTGCCGAGTGAAGGCAGATGCCGCAAGCCGCGCCGCGGCTGGGTTGCCGGTCTGGATGCCGGAATTCGCGCCGCCTCCGGATGCCCATGCCGATGGGTAGTATCATTGCCGGAACCAGATCCGAAGGAGGTCGCAGCAAATGTTCCCGCTGATCGAAGTTTCCGGTTCCGCGCGCGAGCGCGGGCAACAGCACGGCCTGCAGGCGAGGGCGCGCATCGCGCTCTCGATCGCGACCTACGCGCGCCTGTTCGCTTACTGCGGCATCGACTGGCAGGGCGCGCAGCGGCTGGGCGCAGGCTATCGCGACCTGATCGGCGATCTGGACCCCGCGCTGCTGGCCGAGATCGAAGGCATCGCCGCGGGCGCCGGGCGGCACGTCGATGAAATTCTCGCACTCAACGCGCGCACCGAGATTCTGCCGCCGAGCTATCCGGGCGAGCCGCATCCGGATCGAAGCAGGATCGCCGCCGCAAACGTGAAACGCGGCGTGCCGGACTGGGGGGAATGCACCGCCGTCGCGGTGAAACCGGCGCGGAGCGCGACCGGGACGACGCTGCTGGCGCAGAACTGGGATTGGCTCGGCGCGCAGCGCGCCGCGCTGGTGTTGCTGCGTGTGCGCGACGCGGGCGGCGCATCCTGCCTCACGCTGACGGAAGCCGGAATGCTCGCCAAGATTGGTCTCAACCGTCACGGCTTCGGCGTCTGCCTCAACATCCTGCGCTCCTCCGACGATGGCAGTCATGCCGGTGTGCCGGTGCACGTGCTGCTGCGCGCGCTGCTCGAGCGCGACAGCGTCGCCGACGCGGTGGCGTTCGCTTCCAATCTGAGCTTCGGCGCCTCGTCCAACGTGCTCTGCGCCGATGCATCAGGCGACACCGCGGCGCTGGAGTTCTCGCCGCGCGGCCTCGAGGTGGTGCGCGGCGCGGAGGCGGCGCTGTGCCACACCAACCATTTCCTCGCCCCGGCCGCGGCCAAGCACCAGGCTTCGCTCGCGCCCAGCCTGTCGACGCTGCCGCGCCTTGCGCGCATCACCGCGCTCACCCGCGCGCACCAGGGAAAATTCTCGAGCGCCGATCTGCAGCGCATGCTGCGCGACGAATCCGACGGCTACCTGTCGATCTGCCGCCGGCCGGACCCCGCGCTCGCGCCCGAAGCCTGCATCGAAACCGTCGCCGCGGTGGTGATGGATCTGGGCGAGCGCGTGATGCAGATCGCGCCCGATGTGCCCTCCAAGGTCGATTTCGTGCCGGTGGCGCTGGGCGAGGCCGTTCCCGCCTAGGTCTGTGCTCGCCTACACCGGCGAGAGTATGTGGATCAGCCGGCTGGCGATCAGGTCCTTCGTCTTGGCGCCATACGCCGCCATGTGCGGCGCGGCCGCATGCGCTTTCAACGCATCCATGCTCGCCCATTTCTCGATCACCAGAAGCGTATCCGGGCCGTACTTCGTCTGGAACTTGGGACCATCCTCGAAATCGACCGCGGCGCCGTACTCGATGCAGCCCTGTTCGGCTTTGACCGCTGGGACATTGGCGTGGAACGCCTGCAAAATCGAATCGCGCATGCCGGGCTTGGCGGTGATGACGGCGACGACGTGGATCATGACGCTTGCTCCTTGTCTGGACTGCCTGGTTGACGGTCACGCATTGTACCCAAAGGATCAGGGCAAGACCCGCGGCGCCGGGTCCTGAATGATCAACTGCAATCGGATGGGCATTCGCGCCGCGCGCGCTCAGCGGCGTGCGTTGCGTTCCGTGTCCTGCGTGGTGGTCGAGCCGGACACGGGGATGGGCACGATAAACCCCACGCATGCGCTCAGTGCGAGCAGCGCCAATGCTGCCGCAATCAGTTTCAGATGTCTCATCGCAATTCCTCGCTTCTGCTTATAACGCGTTTCAATATGAATTGTGCAGCCGGCCGAACCAGGGGAGCATGGGGGGAGGTATCCCCTCGTTTTGATACCGATTCCTGGCGCCGGCCGAATCGGAGCGGGCGCAAATTCAAACTGCGAGTCCCGGATCGTTCGAGTCTTGTCGAGGACACGTGGCCTACGCCCGCTGCGAGTCGTGCTTCAGCATCGACAGGAGATTGAGGCAGATCAGATGCGCGATCCGCTGTTTGTCCGGGCGCGCCTGTTTGTGCCGGAGCTGACGGCAGAGCACGCGGGCGGTCGTCAGCGCCGGCGCCAACCTGCGTTCGATCACCGCATCCCTCCCGGGGACGGGCGTCGCGCCGAAGAAATCACCGGATTCCCCGGTAGCGCCTATGAAATTTGCCATATCGCACCTCGCACGCTCGCAGCGGGCGGTTCGCCATCGCTGATAGCTGCGAGTTTCCGCTTCGCCACTCGGACTTTCTATGCGCTAGCGTACATAGGGCAGGAGATTCCGGGCACGAGATTCTGCTGCGGCTTCACCTCGTCGCGCCGGGTGCGGCGCGCCGGTCGGTGGCCGTAAATCATGCGGGACTGCACTCGAATCCTGTTATTTGCCTCTCAGCCGGACTGTTTGGTCGACGATCGCGAATCAGAACCAAAGATCCGGGGTGAGCCGGCGTATGCCGCCTTCATCCGCGATCAATAATTTGCGTATAGCGTCTTCTCGTACACGGTCGCAATTTGCGTGCCATCCCAAACATAGCCGAAGTGCGGGCCCTGAATACAGTTCGACAAGGCCGGCGGCCGGAACACGCCAACGCATTCTCCACCGGCATGGCGCACGCTGTCGTAGGCGATGCCGTAGGAATTGACGGCTTTGAGCGCACGCGCCAGCGTCTGACCGGCGGCGTAGCTGTCCCGGTCGTAAACATCGCTCAGATCATTGCGGCCTCGGATGTCGTGCAGCTCGCCGTCGAGTTCGGCGAGATAGGTGCGCATGTCTATCTCCAGCGGGTCCTCCCTGGTCAGCGCGAGAAACCGCGCCCGGTGATAGCGTGTCTCCGCGATCGCGGTATCGATCGTGCGCCCGGCGTAATACACCCCGTAGCTTCCGTCGCTGAAGCGGCTGCCTTCCGGATTCAGATGCGCAAATGCCGCCATGATCGGCGTCGTCCCCGCGCCCGATACCCGGTCCTGCGGCGGGACCAACGAGATGTCTCCGGCTTCCTGCCGCAGGCGCGGGTTGGTAAGGTTCTCGACCGCGAACACGGCCGCCAGATCCGCGGGATTGGCGACGCGATCGTAGACGCCGACCGGCGGGAAATGACTGGGGATCAGCCGGTAGCACGGCTTCCAAACTACTTTGGCAAGGGCGGGAATCACGCCCAGCCGCCGCGTTGCGCGTCCAGGTACTGGCGCACGACGTAGAGATCCGCAACCTGGCCCGAGAGCATGCGCGCGAGGGCGCTGCGTCCGCCGAACAACGGCGCCGCGTTCGGCTTCTTGATCCACGCGTCCGCAGCCTCGGATCTGGGCAGCAACACCTGCAGCGCCGAGTAGATGCCGAGTATGTATGACAGCCGTTCCAGCGTGTCCTGGGATAGCACCAGGCTTTCGCCCTGCTTCCAGCGATAGAACGTGGACTTCGGCGGATTGCCCAGAAGCGTTATCTGCTCCTTGTTGCTGAGTCCCCATGCGGCCAGGATGCGAAATACCGTGCGCAAGGCCGGTCCGGAGACTTCCTTGGGGTTGGCAGGAGCTGTTGCCTGCAGCGAGGTGGTTTCCATGATTTATTGTCCCTAATTGGACTTATGGTTAATGATAGTCCATATTGGGAGCATTTTCCAGCAGCGCGCGTGAATTGGGCGGCTTCGGACACTCGTTCAGGAGTTCCTCCGCCTGGCTGGCGCTGAAACGCCTGGCTGAACCGGCCGTCTGCCGGCCATAGCTGTTTGCCTCTTGTCGCAGAGACATGCTGCAGGCGTTGCCGCTGGTCAGCCCTCGGCAGCAGTGTGATGTGCATGGGCAAGACCGTCATATAATCGGCGGGTCCGTATTAGCCTCGCGCCAGTAAGACTAACAAGGAGTCTCGCCATGCCATCACTGCAATCCCGCTTCGGCGTCGCGCTGTTTATCACAGGCATATCGATGACCGCGCTTGCCGATTCGATGTCGCCGGTCGGCATGTGGAACACCATCGATGATGAAACCAACCAACCCAAGTCCCTGGTCCGCATCACGGAAAAGGACGGCGTGATTTCCGGAACGATCGAGAAAATCGTCGATCCCGCCAAGCAGGACTCGAAATGCGACGAATGCGCCGCTGACGATCCGCGCAAGGGCAAACCGGTGATCGGCATGACCATCCTGACCGGCTTGAAGAAGGAAGGCGACAACGTCTATGGCGGCGGCCAGATACTCGATCCCAAGAACGGCAAGACCTACAACGCCAAGGTGACCGTCGTCGACGGCGGGAAGAAGCTCGAAATGCGCGGCTCGATCCTGTTTTTCGGCCGCACCCAGACCTGGATCCGGGTGAACTAAGAACTCATTGCAGGACGAGGGCTTATCCCCCGAGGTGGGAGACCGAAGGCCGGGACCGCCCGAAGAGGTGTGGGAGGGCCTGCAAAAACCAAAGACCTCCCAACGCCATGCCGGGTGGCCTGGAGAGAATTCGACCCTATCCCTTTCTATTGCGCCTTTGTATTGCTATACATTAAAAGGATGCTCTGTTGCCACGAGGCCAGATCATGAGACCCCGCATCGCCGCATTGGCCGTTATCGTACTGGCTGCCTGCGCCACGGCCACGACCTTCGAGTACACGCACAAAGGCAAGGACGTCGGCCAGATCGATTACAAGGGCCGCAAGGTGGCCGCCGTCGTTACCGGCGTGGGCATGACCGAGACACGGCGCATCAATGCGGAGAATGTCCTGGCGAAGGAACTGACTGCGCGCGGCATGGAAGGCGTCGCCGGCCACACTATCGTGCCGACTCGCACGCTGGCGCAGATGACGCGCGAGCGCGCCATTGTGCTGCTGCAGCAGGCCGATGTCGCGGGCATGGTCGTCCTCAGGCTCGTCGACACCGAAAGGAAGACGGCCAAGACGGAATGGGCCAGCAGCGAAATGCAGACGTCGGTTGCCAAGAGCGACTACTTTTTCGCCCCGGTCGGCTTCGAGGGCGACACCTACGACCGGCGCACCTCCACCATCACGATCGAGACCACGCTCTACAGCCTCGATCCTTTCGCGCTGCTCTGGGCCGGGCAGAGCGAATCCGTGAATGCCGCGAACGTCGACGCCTTCACCCCGAAGTTCGCACGTAGCGTCGCCGACGAATTGCGCCGCGAAGGCCTGATCAAGTAGGCGCGCCCGACGCCCTAATTGCGAAAGTGCGCGAGCGCCCGCCGCGCGTCACCCGCCTTCGGGCGGCGACATGTCACGAAATATTCGACTGCTGGTAATTCTGGACGCCTACCTTGTCGATCAGCGCGAGCTGGGTTTCCAGCCAGTCGATGTGCTCCTCTTCCGACTCGAGGATGTCCTGAAACAGATCGCGGCTGACGAAATCGCCGATCTTCTCGCAATCGACAATCGCCACTTTCAGATCGCCGTGGCCGGCCAGCTCCAGCTTCAGGTCGCACGCCAGTACCGATTTGGTGGAATCGCCGACCAGGAGCTTTTTTAATCTGACGGAGGGCTGGCCCTCCAGGAACAGGATTCTTTCCATGAGCTTGTCGGCATGCTTCATTTCATCGATCGATTCCTTGTACTCGTGCGCCGCGAGCTTTTCCAGCCCCCAGTTCTTGAACATCTTCGAATGCAGGAAATACTGGTTGATCGCCGTCAGCTCGTTCGCCAATACCGTGTTCAGGTGTTCGATAACCTTCTTTTCGCCTTTCATGCTTCCTCCGCTAGGAAATGCGCGCCGCTAGCTTAGCAGGAAATCCGGGCGCGTCGATTCGGTCTTCGGGCAAACTGCGCCGCCCGGCAGGCGCGCACTCCCCGCCCGATTTCGAACTCAAGGGCTATTTCGGAGGGCGATCAAATTGCCGGCCCTTCGGTTTCGATCTCCCCACGCAGGTATTCGACCACATGCCCCGCGATCACCACACGGTCGGCGCGCAGCTCGCACAGCAAATCGCCGCCGCGCGCGGACAACTGCTGCGCAGTCAGCTTGTCCTTGCCCAAGCGCGCGGCCCAGTAGGGCACGAGGGTGCAATGCGAAGAACCGGTGACCGGATCTTCTGGGATGCCGGCGCCGGGAGCGAAAAAACGCGACACGAAGTCCACCGCGTCGCCAGGCGCGGAAACGATGACCGCAAACACATCCAGCGCCGCAATGCGCGCAAAATCCGGACGCAGCGACCGGACATCGGACTCGGAGTCGAAGATCGCCAGGAGATCACGCGCCATATACGCCTCGCGCGGCCGCGCCCCGAGCGCGGCAGCGAGCGCATCCGTCACCGCGACCGGCTTGCCCGGGCGGGCGGGGAAATCCATTTTCAGCAGCGCACCGTCGCGCGTCACCGCCAATTCGCCGCTGCGCGTACTGAACGCGAGCCGAGCTAGCGACGGAAATCGGTAGCGGAAGAGGACGTCCGCCGCCGCCAGCGTCGCATGTCCGCAGAGGTCAATTTCGACCGTAGGCGTGAACCAGCGCAGCGGCGAGGCGTCCGCTCGCGGAATGACAAACGCGGTCTCGGCAAGATTGTTCTCCGCCGCGATCGCCGCGAGCATGCCGTCGGGCAGCCAGTCCTCCAGCAGAACGACCGCGGCCGGATTGCCGCCGAAAAGGCGTTGCGTGAACGCGTCAAGTTGATAAAGAGGCAATTTCATAAGCGGCCGTCCTCCGCCTTAGCGCTTGATGCCGGACAGCTCTTCGTAGAGCAATCCCATCGCGGCATTGTCCATGCCATCGCGGCCGGTGTTGCACAGCGCGGTGAGGAGTTGCTCGGCCAGTGCCGCGACCGGCGCGAAACTGCCGGCGTCCTGTGTGGCAGCGGTGGCCAGGCGCAGGTCCTTCAACAACAATGCGGCGCGAAAGCCGGGGGCGAGCTGGCCATCGAGGAATCGCTTGGCGTGATTCTGCATGACAAAGCTTTGCGCCGAGCCGCCGAGCAGGGCATCGCGCACCTTGTACGGATCGATGCCGGCCTTCTTGGCCAGGGTCAGGGCCTCGCACGCCGCCATGACCGTGCCGGCAATGACCAACTGGTTGCACGACTTGCACAGCTGGCCCGCGCCGCTGGCGCCGATGTGGATGAAGGTCTTGCCCACCGCCTTGAACACGGGCATGCAGCGCGCGAGCGTCTCGGCTTCGCCGCCGATCATGCAGCTCAGGGCCGCGTCGCGCGCGCCTGCCGGCCCGCCCGATACCGGGGAGTCGAGCATGGCCACGCCCGCCTGCTTCAGCCGCTCGGCGTAGCCGACTGTCGCCTGCGCCGAGATGGTGCTGAAATCGATCACGACGCTTCCGGCCTTGACTGCCGATGCGACGCCGTCGACCCCGAACAGCACCGCTTCCACGTCCGGCGTGTCGGGCACGCATAGACAAATGATTTCGGCGCGCCCGGCCAGATCCGCCGGCGATGCCGCGGCGATTCCGCCGATCGCGACCAGCTCGTCGACGGCAGCGCGGCTGCGGTTATGCAGCACGACCTGAAAGCCCGCCTTGATCAGGTTGCGCGCCATCGACTTGCCCATGACGCCGAGGCCGATAAAGCCCATGGGCGTCGCGCTGGATATTTCGGTCATATTCCTACCCTCCATTGATATCAGTTCGCCATCATAGATTGACTGATCGCTTTTTGCGCCATCTCGGCAGCATATGTCGCTGCCAGCGACACGCCAAGAAAACGTGTCGCAGATGTTCGATTTCGGCGCCGTCTCCGGCGCTGCGTCAGTGGTAGTCCTCTTCCCTCTGGCGGCGCAAGGCCAGGGGCGTGACAGTGTCCCGGTTCTCGATCTCGAACAGCGCGACATAACCGGCCCCGCCGAAGGGAATGATGAGTTCGCGCAGGAACGGGTTGCCGTCGCCGCCCAGGGCCTTGCGGCACGAGAACGGGAACACCTTCAGCAGTTCGATCGCCTTGGCAATCGCCTCGCGGGCCTGTTCGGCCGCAACAACGTCCGGTTCAAGCAGGAAATCGAACAGGCGCAGCAGGTCCGTCTCCGCTGCGGCGGTGAAGCGGACCTTGAACCGGGTCATGCCGCCGCTTTGGCGCCTGTCCGGCCGGTGCGGCCCTTGCGCGCCTTGTCCAGGCGCCGATCGAGCTTGCCCAGGACCGCTGCCGCCGAGACGTACTTGCCCGACTTTCCGGCGGTTTCGCCAGAAGCCAGCCCGCGCTCGACGAACGCTTTCTGGGCGTAGCGATACTCGACGTTGCGGCGCACGGCATCCTCGACGAATCCGGACAGGGTTTCGCCGGACGCAAGGACCGCCTCGGCGGCCTGGCGCAGCTCAGGCGAAACGCGAACCGCGGGAATGGCGGCAGCTTTCATGGGCACCTCGACGGGCGGCCGGTCGCGGTGAAGATCCAGTACCCGGGGATGGACAGAATCATCGAGGCCGACCTGGTCAACCTGCGGCGCCTGTTGCAGTCGCTGTTCGCGCTGTTCACCGACGCCGACTTCGGGCCGATCTGGGGCGCGGCTATCCTAGGAATCTGGATTACGCATGCCATGCGCCTGGCACTTCCATCCGCTATCAATAATTTGCGTACAGCTTCTTCTCGTACACGGTCGTGATTTGTTCCCCATCCCAAACATAGCCGAAGTGCGGGCCCTGAATACAGTTCGACAAGGCAGGCGGCCGAAATACGGCAACACATTCCCCTTCGGCATGCCGTACGCTGTCGTATGCGATGCCATAAGAATTTTTCGCTTTAATGGCACGCGCCAGTGTTTGACCGGCGGCGTAGCTTTCAGGGTCATAAACATCGGCGAGATCACCACGACCGCGGATATCGTGCAGATCACCGTCCAGGTCGGCAAGATAGGTGCGCATGTCTATCTCTATCGGATCCTCCCCGGTCATTGCGAGAAATCGCGCCCGGTGATAGCGGGTCTCGGCGATCGCAGTAGCCAGCGTGTGCCCGGCGTAATACACGCCGTAGCTTCCGTCACTGAAGCGGCTGCCCTCCGGATTCAAGTGCGTAAACGCCGCCATGATCGGTGTCGTTCCCGGGCCCGAAACGCGGTCCTCCGGCGTGACCATCGAGATGTCTCCTGCTTCTTGTCGTAACCGTGGGTTGGTCAGATTCTCGACTGCGAACACGGCGGCCAGATCGGCGGGATTGGCGACACGATCGTAGACGCCTATCGGCGGAAAGTGGCTGGGGATCAGCCGATAGCATGGCTTCCAAATTACTTTGGAAATTTCGGGAATCACGCCCACCCGCCGCGTTGCGCGTCCAGGTACTGGCGCACGATGTAGAGATCCGCGACCTGTCCCGAAAGCATGCGCGCGAGGGCGCTGCGTCCCCCGAACAGCGGCGCCGTGTTCGGCTTCTTGATCCAGACGTCCGCGGCATCGGGGATGGGCAGTAATACCTGGAGCGCCGAGTAGATCCCGAAAATGTATGACAGTCGTTCCAGAGTGTCCTGAGACAGCGCTGCGCCTTCACCCTGCTTCCAGCGATAAAACGTGGATTTCGGGGGATTGCCCAGAAGTTTTATCTGTTCCTTGTTGCTCAGCCCCCATGCCGCCAAGATGCGAAATACCGTGCGTAAGGCCGGCCGGGAAACTTCCTTGGCGCTGACAGAAGCCGTCGTTTGTAGCGATGGGGTTTCCGTAATCGATGGTCCCGAAATGGACTTATGTGTAATAATAGTCCCAATCTGGAGTTTTCGCCAGCTATTTTCGCTAGCCAGGCGCTTCCCATGCGCCAGTGCATTTGCCGTGCGGTAGGCCCCTTTTGTCCTTGCTCCACCAGCGCAAGTGGGCGAATTTGCACTAGCGGCGTCGCGCGGCCTTGCGCGGCGCTTTCGACTGCTTCGCTTTCAGCTGGCTGGCTTTCGGCTGCTGCGATTCAGCGATCGCTGCGCCGCTCTGGCCTTCGAGCTTGGGCTCGATGTTGTCGCGGATCCACTTCGGGTCCCACCACTCGACCGGCAATACGGCGACCCCGTCCAAATAGATCCCGTAGTGCAGATGGTCGCCGGCGGCCAGGCCGGTCTCGCCGGTCTTGCCGAGGATCTGCCGTTGCTTCACCGGATCACCGACCTTGACGTCGATGGAACTCAAGTGGCCATAAAGCGTAAACAGGCCGAGACCGTGATCGAGGATGACGGTATTGCCGTAAATGCCCAGGTCGCCGACGAAGGCGACCGCGCCGCTGTTGGCGGCCTCGACCGGATAATGCTTGGTGACGGACAGGTCGTAGCCGAGGTGAAAGGCGGTGTCGATCGGTTCGTTGTTGTAGGTGTAGGTCCGCTCGTCCGCGAAGTTGGCTTCGACTTTGGAGTTGCTCAGCTGGCTGAACGCGCCCGTCCAAAGCATAGCCGGCGTGGCTTTCTTCGTGATGGCGGCGATCTTGTCTTCGTTCTCCTTCCTGAGCTTCTTGTTGACTGCGACGAAAACCTCTTGCGGCGTCCCCTGGCGCGCGCCGGCATCGTTCAGCAGGGGCACGATCTTGTTCTGAAGAAAGTTATCCGATATCGCGATGGTGCTCTTCCTGTACTTTACGTCCTTGAGTTCGTAGACCAGCGGCATTTCCTTCGTATTGCCGGCCTGGTCGGTTGCGACCAGCCGGGCCTTCGCCTCCGGCGGCACGTTATAGGCATGCGCGAAAAAAGCGATGAAGTGATCTGCGTGCCCTTTTATCTGCCCCTGGAAACCAGGGAAGAAATAATTGCCTATCCTGACGCCGCTCTTCGCCGTATCCGCGGACGCTTTGTAGACGATCACGCCGACGCCGCCGAAGTTGACGTAACGGTCATCGGCGACGAGTTCGATGCCGGGCGGCGTGAGGTCGATGCTGAGATTCTTCTGGATCACCGTCTCGTTGCCGTGGAAAAAATTCCACAGCGAGGCGTCGCGCGCGACGACGCGCAGGACCGCGGGTCCTTCCTTGACGCCGGCAAGCTTCGACGGCAAAGCGACAGCGATTTTCTTCTCGGACAGCGGCTGGGCATACTGCTCGGAGGCCAGCGGGTGCTCGGTGCCGCCCACCGAGAGCGTCGCGCTGACCGACTTCAATCCGGCGCCGCGATCGGTGACGACGATGTCCATGGGCGCGGGGCCGAGCACGCCTGAGTCCGGGAGCTTGATTTGCGGCGCCTCCCTTTCGAAACGCGGCGCCAGGTAGTAGCCGCCACCCAGAAGCCCGATGGCAACGATCACAAGGACAAAAATAATCGGCGGGAGTCTTCTCCTGGGGTTCTCGGATTCCAGTGTGCTCATGTTGGGGGATCGATTAAACGATAAAGGACAGGAAGGTGTGGATTATCGCTCGATTGCCGGGCAATGTATTGTCTGATGGAATGGACAGCCAAGCGCGCCGCGCCCGATGCGTTCCTGCGCGACGGACTCGCCGAGCCGAAGATCTTCGTGATCGGAACCGAGGATGCGCTTGCAGAATCTCAATCGCGGCGGCACTATTGCGCCCTGCCAGGCGCGGCAACTGATCCGGATGATGGACAAGTATGGAGACCAGGATGACGAAGTATCCGATTGAGGCTTTTCGATAACCCCGCAAGCCACTAGCCACGCACCCTTCCAAGCTGCCATCCAAGGAAGCACCGGTGGTACACGATTCCAATCTGCATAACCCAGACCGACACCGGAGCAGCGTCCCGGCGAGCTCACCGCTGGCGCGGCTGCTGCGCCTCGGGAGCCTGGTCGGGCGCGTCGGCGCGTCGGTGGCGGTGGAGCAGCTGGTTTCGCTGGTCCTCTCCGGACCGCCGCGCCAGGCGCACCAGCTCGCGAACCTCGTCCTCAATGCCGAGCGCATCGTGCGCGAACTCGGCCAGCTGAAGGGGGCGGCGATGAAAGTCGGCCAGATGCTGAGCCTGCAGGATTCCATGCTCCCGCCCGAGGTGACCGGCGTGCTGAGCGCGCTGCAGCAACAGGCGCCGCCGGTCCCGTTCGCTGTGGTCGAGCGCCAGCTCGACGCGGAACTCCCCGGCTGGCGCAACACCATCGCGCGGCTCGAGCCCGCGGCCATCGCCGCCGCCTCGATCGGGCAGGTGCACCGCGGCGTCCTCGTCGACGGGCGGCCGGTCGCGGTGAAAATCCAGTACCCGGGAATAGACAGAATCATCGAGGCCGACCTGGTCAATCTGCGGCGCCTGCTGCAGTCGCTGTTCGCGCTGTTTACCGACGCCGACTTCGCGCCGGTCTGGGGCGAGGTGCGCGACCGCCTGCGCGAGGAGCTCGACTACGTCAACGAAGCGCAGAACCTGCGCCGCATGGCCGAGCTCTGGGCCGGCAGCGACCAGGTGGTGATCCCCCGCGTCATCGACGCGACCTCCAGCCGCCGCGTGCTGACCATGGACTACGTCGCCGGCTACACCGTGAACGAGGCCTGCGACGAGCGGCGGCCGCAGGCGCTGCGCGACCGCTGGGGCGCGGTGCTGTTCGACTTCATGCTGCGCGGCCTGTTCGAGCACCGCTTAATGCACGCCGACCCGAACCTCGCGAACTTCTCCTTCCTCGCCGACGGCCGCGTCGTCGTCTACGACTTCGGCTGCGTCAAGTCGGTGCCGCCGCATATCGTGCAGGGCTACCGCGAACTCGCGCGCGCCGCCCTGGCCGGACGGCGCAGCGAGGTGCCGGCGCTGCTCGCGGCGATGGGCGTCACCACGGCCTCGGGCGCGCCCGTGTCCGCGGGGCTGATCGCCCCCGCGCTCGACCTCGTGTTCAAGGTGCTCGATGAAGCGCGCCCCTACCGCTTCGGCTACGACGACCAGCTCCTGCGCCAGGTCATCGACAACAATCTGATCCACTTCGGCGAGGCGAAAGACATCCGCTTCCCCCACGACATCGTGTTCATCAACCGCACCGCGGCGGGCCACTACGGGAATCTCTCGCGGCTGCGCGCTGCGGCACCGTGGCGGCGGATGGTGGAGGCGCGGGTCGCATGGGAGCTCGGGTGATGCTGGATGGTAGCGCGAATGGGTGCGTTGCCTCAGGCGCTTTCGACTTCTCGGCGCGCGGACGGTCAGATTAGCGGTTTCAGCAGTTTCCTGAGCGCCGCGGCGACTGCCTTCCTGTCCGCGGCCACAAGTGATCCGGCCTTGCGCAGGATCAATCGATCATCGAGCGTGAACAACTTCATCCGCACCACCGAAGCCGAAGTGAGGCCCGCCGCGTGCAAATCCGAGAGGGACACATCCAGCGGCCAGTCAGAGTGGGACGCGCTGGTAATCATGGCGAGCACGACATGGCCGATGCTGGCGTTGAATGCGGAGCGATCGGACAGCACCAGCGCGGGACGCCGCTTGGTCGCAGCGCGGTCGGTGAACGGGAAGGGAACGACGACTACGTCGAACGCCTCAAAGGTCACGATACGCATCCTCGTCGGCGGTGGATGACCATTCGACCAGCGTTCCCTCGAGCGCGCGCGCGAATTCATGATCGACCGGCCGCGCCTTGCGCACCCGCACCTCGTCACCCTGGATGTCGAAGGCGATGGCATCGCCCGCTTCGACGTGCAGGATCTTGCGCACCGGCGCCGGAATGGTCGCCTGGTACTTGGTCGTCAACTTGCTGGTGCTGGTGGCCATGGGATAGGTCTCGAAGCTAAGTAATGGGTAATACTAGCATTACCATTGACCAATGGCAACCATGCGTTCACGCCATGGTTCCAGAGGGCAACCGGTCTGGAAGAACCAAGAAGGATCAGAGACAATTTTTTTCTAAGACGGGCTTGTCTGGGCATGATCAGACCAGGTCGCTGCAAGCATCTGGTCCCTGGAATAATTCGTATCTGATTCCTGTAGTCCTTCCCTACGATAACGCCCTATACTCTGCAGCCTGTTCAAGGAGACGGTGAATATGAATTCTGGTACGGAAATGACTGGGCTTCAGCTTCGTTCCCTGGTTAAAAAAAGCGGCGAGCTGGAGCTTTCGCTGGTCAGTGTCCCGATGCCAGTCCCGCAAGCCGACGAGGTCGTAGTCCGTATCGAAGGCTCCCCGATCAACCCCTCCGATCTGGGGCTGCTCTTTGGCGCAGCCGACATGAGCACGGCACGGCGCTCCGGCTCGGCCGCGCTGCCGGTGATTACGGCGAGCATTCCCGATGCCCTGATGCAGGGGATGGCCGGCCGCGTCGACCAATCCATGCCCGTCGGCAACGAGGGGGCGGGCGTGGTTGTGGACGCCGGCGCGTCCGACGAAGCGCAGGCGCTGCTCGGAAAGATGGTGGCAATCGTCGGCGGCGCCATGTACGCCCAGTACCGCAGCGCGAAGGTCAAGCAATGCCTCGTGCTTCCGCCAGGCACGAGCGCGGCCGAAGGCGCCTCCTGCTTCGTCAACCCGCTCACTTCACAGGGCATGGTAGAAACCATGCGGCTCGAAGACCACAAGGCTTTGGTACACACTGCGGCGGCGTCCAACCTGGGCCAGATGCTCAACAAGCTATGCATAGCCGACGGGGTCGGCCTGGTGAACATCGTGCGCTCGCGCGAGCAGGCGGATTTGCTCAAGGCCCTGGGCGCGCGCTATATCTGCGACTCCAGCGCCCCGACCTTCATGCAAGACCTCACCGAGGCGCTCGCCGCCACCGGAGCGACCCTGGCCTTCGATGCCATCGGCGGCGGCAAGCTGGCCGGGCAGATCCTCACCTGCATGGAAGCCGCGATCAACAGAACGGCCAAGGAGTACAGCCGCTACGGGTCTGCCACGCATAAGCAGGTCTACATCTACGGCGGCCTGGACACCGGCCCGACCATCATCAACCGCGGCTTCGGCATGGCCTGGGGCGTGGGCGGCTGGCTGCTGTGGCCGTTCATGCAAAGGATCGGTCCTGCCGGCGCGCAGAAGCTCAGGGAGCGGGTGGTCGCTGAACTCAAGACAACTTTTGCCAGCCACTACACCAAGGAGATTTCGCTTGCGCAAGCACTCGCGCTGGAAGAAATCGCCGTGTATGGCAAGCGCGCGACGGGGGCGAAGTACCTGATCAATCCAAATAAGGGCAAGTAGGCGCCCGCGGCCGCGCCTCCCGCAGGCGCCTGGCGCCCTGGACACGCCCGCACGACGTCGGTCGCCCCGGGACAGAAACCGCACGCAATGCGACGGTCGAGTTTGACCAAAGTCACGACGCGTGAGACGGGCCGGGTTATGCTTTTGTCAACGACCCGGGGAAATGCATATGCGTCCCGACCTGTACTCTGGCGTGTTCGATTTGCCGTGGTGGGGCCCGGTGATTCTGCTCCTGGCCCTTACGCACATCACCATCGTCGCGGTGACGGTGTTCCTGCACCGGCACCAGGCGCACCATGCGCTCGCGCTGCATCCGGCTGTGAGCCACTTTTTCAGGCTCTGGCTGTGGCTCACCACGGGCATGGTGACGAAAGAATGGGCGGCAGTTCACCGCAAGCACCACGCCAAATGCGACACACCCGAAGATCCGCACAGCTCGCAGATCCTGGGCCTCAACCGGGTGCTGTGGGGCGGGGTATTTCTGTACGTCAGGGAAGCCAGAAAACCGGAAACTCTGGAACGTTACGGCCAGGGCACGCCCGAGGACTGGATCGAGCGCAAGCTCTACTCGAAATTCACGCGCCTCGGACTGATATTGACTGGCGTACTCGACGTGTACCTCTTCGGCATCGTGCCGGGTGTGCTGCTCGTGGCGGCGCAGATCGCGTGGATTCCTTTTTGGGCCGCGGGCGTCATCAACGGCGTCGGTCACTACTGGGGCTACCGCCACTGGTCCACGCCCGATGCAAGCCGCAATATTTCGCCGCTGGGCATACTCATCGGCGGCGAGGAATTGCACAATAACCACCACGCCTACCCGACTTCGGCCAAGCTTTCCAGCAAATGGTATGAGTTCGACATCGGCTGGCTCTACATCCGGGCGCTCGAGGTGCTTGGCCTGGCGCAGGTCAAGCACCTCGCACCGGTGCCGCATTTCAGCGCGCCGAAACCAGCGGTCGACCCGGTGACCCTGCAGGCGGTCATCGCCTGCCGTTACGACGTACTGGCGAAATACGCCAGATCGCTCAAGCGCACCTATGCCGAGGAACTCGCCAAGCTGAAAAAAACCTCACCCGAGAGCGCGCAGCGATTGCGCAGCGTCGAGCCGTGGCTGAATCGCAACGAGAAGCTGCTGCGCGAACCCGAGCGCGAACGCCTCGCCGAAATACTGCCGCGCTCGCGTGCCCTGCAGACCATGATTGTCATTCGCCGCGAACTGGCAACACTGTGGGGGCGATCGACCGCAACGCGCGAGCAACTCGTGGCACAACTGCAGAACTGGTGCCGGCGGGCGGAGGCGAGCGGTATCCGGTCCTTGGCGGAATTCTCGCTGCGCTTGCGCAGCTATTCCTGAGCCGTGCAAGCGTACGCAGCGCAGTTGATTGGGGTCTACCATCGAAATTGTTGCGCATGATGGATGCGCGCGGAAGGCGCACGGAGCGTAGCGGAGTGCGGCTTCCGCGCGCGGCGGCACCGGAGTAGCATTGACGCTGACGGGGGTGTGGCTCATGGGGTCCGTCGGTGTTTTTGGCTGATTCTCTCTGAATTGCCGCCCCCGTCATCCGCATCATCCGTGACGTCTTCCGGGATGGTGCCGATTCTCTCCAGAATAGTGGCTCTGCGCAGTAGAC